>ERZ780167.2-NODE-2-length-242578-cov-14.569064_pt1 | contig 242578 bp, 208 predicted proteins | sample MGYA00510982_ERZ780167 | MGnify/ENA primary metagenome ERZ780167 (study PRJEB29588, sample SAMEA2146107) | human gut metagenome | biome: human gut; feature: human-associated habitat; material: faeces | place: Denmark | collected 2008/2010 ... | reverse complement strand
TGATAACATGTAAACCATGTGCTTGCACAAAGTGTAAACCATGTTACTCTTGACACGGACGCCGACCTTACAGCCTTTGAAAAGATATTCGGCAGAATATACAGTCTTGCGGCGGATAATCTTCATAACGGCGAAAAATGCTCGTTGCTGATATATAACGCAGTGCTGGCGGCAAAAGAGATATTCGGCGGTAAGCAGGAAGAAAACAATACGGGAAATCTCATAGCGGATAATGCTGTCAGATATATAAACGAGCATTACAGCGATGATATTACGCTAAGCGAGCTTGCCTGCCTTTCCGGCGTTTCACCGCAGTATTTCGACCGTATTTTCAGAGAACGCCTTAATATGCGGCCTATGGAGTATATCGCTCGTGTCAAGATCTCAAAAGCCAAGTCGATGCTTCTTGACTCCGATATTTCCGTGACACAGCTTTCGGAAAGTCTGGGATACACCGGTCCCACTTATTTCGGAATCGTATTCAAAAAGTATGAGGGGATTTCGCCTTCCGAGTTCAGAAAAAACGGCGGTAGTGTAATTTAGTTTCAAAAAGTTAGAGTTATCATTAATTTAAGATTGACGGCGGACGTTTTCCGATATATATTTATATTGTAATTTTATATCGGAAGGGGTGCTTTTATGGGCATTTTAAAACGAATAGCCGCACTTGCCATCGGTGCGGCGATTATGTGTACCGCAGTTAATACTGTATTTGCGGAAAATAATAACAGAGGTGATACGGTGAATATTAAAATTGACGGCAGTAAAGCAAACACAAGCGAAAACTTACTCTACAGAGGACAGGGCATGATCAGCTGTAACGGCTCGTCAAGGCTTTTGCTTGACTATAAGGAGAAAAATCCCGAAAGATATAACAAGATACTTGAACATCTTTACGGCAAAAACGGACTTAAATTTACTCACTTCAAGGTGGAAATGGGCGCGGATGTAAATACATCGTCCGGCACAGAGCCTGCGACCATGAGATATGAGGATGAAAAAGCCGATGTGACCCGTGGGGCAGGTTTTCAGCTTGCCGCCGATATTAAAAAGATAAATCCGGACGTAACACTTGATATGTTGTGGTGGAGCGAACCAAAATGGGTATCGGATGCCAAAGACGTGTATGCGGCAAGGTATAAGTGGTATAAGCAGACGCTTGATGCCGCTTATGAAACCTACGGTCTTGTGTTTGACTATGTGAGTGCGAACCAAAATGAGCGTGCCGTTGATACGGATTGGATAATCTATCTTTCAAAAACGCTTAAAAGCGAAAAGGACTGTCCGTATGATTACTCTGAGATCAAGATAGTTGCGGCGGACGAATGCGGCACTTGGGGCATATCAAGGCTGATGATGAAGAATAAGGAGCTGTGTGATGCGGTCGATGTGATCGGTTCTCACTACACAAGCTTCGCTGATGATACTACAAAAAAGCTTGCGGAGGAATACGGCAAGGAATTATGGTTTTCCGAGGGAAGCTCACCTATGACCTATGCACAGTCGGCTTACCGCTTTGACGAGGGTAATTCCGGACTCACAGGTCTTAACGGTGTGCTTGATATTGCAAACCGTATGATTACAATGGTTAGCGGCGGATATATGACGCTGTATGAATATCAGCCTGCGGTCGCAGGATATTATGACGGCGTTACATATTGCCACAAACAGCTTATAAACGCCTGCACCCCGTGGAACGGCTATTACACTCTTGACAGCGGATATTATATGAATCTGCATTTCTCACAGTTTATGGATAAGGGCTGGAGCTTTATATTGGACGCTTGTTACGGCGATGCAAAGGTCGGCGGTGACGGTCACGCACTGGTTGACGCAAAGTACAGCTATATCACCGCTTGCAGTGCGGAAGGCGATTACAGCACGATTATTACAAATACGACATCGGAGCCTATCACATATAACTTTGAGATAGCAAACCTCGCAAAAGCGGATAATGAAGTATATGTATGGGAAACAAGAGGTCCTGATGAGGGTCAGGAGTACAATGCTAATTATTTCAAGAAGATTTCGACAGTTACTCCCGAAAACGGCAAGTATTCGGTTACGATAAAGCCGTATTCGATGATAACTGTATCAACTTTGAATATATCAGAGCCTGAATTTGATGTGCCGCAGGAAAGCGACAATAAGTTACTCTCATTGCCGTACACAGATGATTTCGGTTATTCGGACGAATTCCTTTCATCAAGAGGAAACGCACCGCTTTACACGACCGATGAGGGCGGCGCTTTTGAGGTTGCCGAAAAGAACGGCGAAAAGGTGCTGATGCAGAAGATTACAAAGGATATTAAGGCTAACGAGTGGGGCGGTACACCTGATCCGACAACTAATTTCGGCGATGACCGCTGGTATAATTACAGCGTAAGTGCGGATATACTTACAGACGGGAAAGACAGCTATGCAGGCGTAGGTCTGAGATATATCCTTGCAGACAGCGGAAGGAGCGGTTACAGCGTTACGCTTTACGAAAACGGTAACTGGAATTTCTTCGGCGGAAAGAAGAAGGTTCTTGACGGAAATATAGCAGACTTTGATTCGTCAAAGTGGCATAATGTAAAAATTTCCGCACTGAACAATGATATAACAGTTTTAGTCGACGGCGAAAAAATAATTGGTTATAAGGCTGAAGAAGGCGGCTACAGTGCAGGAAGAGCGGCACTCTACAGTTCATATAACAATTGCTGTTTTGATAATGTCAAGGTTGAGGCAACCGACAGCGTTCAGCCGTATGTGAACAAGTTTGATAATTTAGACAACATATTTACTTACAGCGAAAACGGCTGGGAACACAGCACTATGGACAGCTTCAAAAACTACAAGCGTACAATTTCGCACGGCACTGAAGGAGCTTATTTCACCGTTGATTTTGAAGGAACGGGCATTATCCTTACAGGCGTACAGAAAGGCAACACGGTTGTAAGCATTGATGTTGACGGCAAAACCGTTAATAAGGAATATGCCGTATCAAAAACCGGCAACAGACAGTCGTTCTTGCTGATAAACGGGTTGGAGCAGGGCAGTCATACTCTTAAATTGACTGTCGTAAGCGGAAGCTGTTCTGTCGATGCGGCACAGGTGCTGTACGATTATGAGGCTGTGAATAAAGCTGTAATAAGCGAAACGTCATCGGTAGCCGAAAGTACAGATTCATCCGACAGCGTTCCCGAAGATAACGACAAATCAGCGGAAAGCAACAGCGGTAATGGCGGTAAAGGCTCATTCCCGTTTGTTCCCGTTGCCGTAGGAGCGGTTGCTGTGGCTGCCGCAATCGGCGCAGGTGTTGCGATAGCAAAAATGAAAAAGAAGAAAGATTGATAATCAGGAGGGTATATTATGTCAAGATTTGAGATAAGAGATAAGTTTTATTTGGACGGGAAACCGTTCAAGGTAATTTCGGGTTCAATACATTATTTCCGCACCGTACCGGAATATTGGCAGGACAGGCTTGAAAAACTCGTAAATATCGGATGCAATACAGTTGAAACGTATATTCCGTGGAATTTTCACGAAACTGAAAAAGGAAATTTCAATTGGAACGGAATGCATGATATCTGCCATTTTATAGAACTTGCCGATAAACTCGGACTTTATATGATTATCAGACCGTCGCCGTATATCTGTTCAGAGTGGGAATTCGGCGGATTGCCTGCGTGGTTGTTAAAAGACCGTTCAATGCGTCTGAGATGCTCCTACAAGCCATACCTTAATGCAGTGGACAGTTATTACAGCGTTCTTATGCCCAAGCTTGCACCTTATCAGATCGATAATGGCGGCAATATAATTATGATGCAGATTGAAAATGAGTATGGCTATTACGGAAACGACACATCCTATCTTGAGTTTCTGAGAGATACTATGCGTAAGTACGGCATAACTGTACCGTTTGTGACATCTGATGGTCCGTGGAGTGAATTTGTTTTCAAATCAGGTATGGTTGACGGTGCATTGCCGACCGGCAATTTCGGCTCTTCTGCTGAATGGCAGTTTGGTGAAATGCGGCGTTTTATCGGAGAAGATAAGCCGCTCATGTGTATGGAATTCTGGAACGGCTGGTTTGACGTCTGGGGCGAAGAACACAATATCACAGCACCTGAAAAGGCAGCTCAAGAACTTGATATTCTGCTCAAAAATGGCAGTATGAATTTCTATATGTTCGAGGGCGGAACAAATTTCGGGTTTATGTCCGGAAAGAACAATGAGAAAAAGACAGGCATAGTGACATCGTATGATTATGATGCACCCTTGACAGAAGATGGTCGAATAACCGAAAAATACGAAAAGTGCAAAGAGGTGATTTCTCGTTATACCGATATAAATGAAGTCCCGCTTACAACACAAATAAGACGTCTGGAATACGGAGAAATCCGATGCACCGCCAGAACCGATCTTTTCAGCACACTTGACAGTATCTCAGACCCGGTAAAGTCGGTGTACCCGCTGAGCTTTGAGGAACTGGACAGCTATTACGGTTATGTTCTTTACAGATTACACATCAGGGAAAACGAAACAGTCAGCACTGTGAGATGCGAAAATACCGCAGACAGAGTACAAGGCTTCAGAAACGGCAAGTATGCGTTTACGGCTTTTGCCGAAACGATAGACGAACAGTTTGAGCTTGCTGAAAAATTCGCAGGCGGAACAACAGATCTACTTGTTGAGAACATCGGAAGAGTTAACTTTGGTACAGGACTTGAGTGTCAGCACAAGGGCGTTCTCGGCGGAGTAAGAATTAACGATCACAGACAGTATGGATTTGAAATGTTCACACTTTCACTTGATGAAAATCAGCTTGGCAGAATAGACTATAACCGTGGTTACAATGACGGTGTACCGGCATTTTATAAATTTGAATTTGAAATAAGTGAAATCGCTGATACATTTCTGGATACCGATGGCTTCGGAAAGGGTGTTGCGTTTATTAACGGATTCAATCTCGGCAGATTCTGGAATATAGGCCCTCAGAAAAAGCTGTATATTCCGGCTCCGCTTCTGAAAAAAGGTAAAAATGAAATAGTTATTTTTGAAACCGAAGGAAATAGCGCAGACAGCATCACTTTGTCAGATAATAACTGAATTTATGTAAGCCTCTGCTTTTTTGCAGAGGCTGTTTTATCAGCTATTGACACATATGTTATAATAAGAATGTATATACCAATCTCTGAAAGGAAAAATTTTCATATGCAAGAATATGTAATGGGAAACGGTGCGATAGCACTGGGTGCGCTTGCGGCAGGTGTAAATCTTGTTGCAGGTTATCCGGGTACACCGTCCTCCGAAATACTTGAAACCATTTCGAAATACCGGCACGATGGCGTATATATCGAATGGTCCGTAAACGAAAAAGCCGCTATGGAAGTAGCGGCGGCTGCGGCGTACAGTGGCGCAAGAGCAATGGTGACTATGAAACAGGTTGGACTCAACGTTGCCGCCGATCCGCTTATGTCGCTCGCCTATGTAGGCGTAAAGGGCGGTATGGTGATAGTGTCGGCTGACGACCCCGGTCCTATATCTTCACAGACAGAGCAGGATACCAGAAGATTCGCTGATTTCTGCCGTATACCCGTGTTTGATCCGTCATCTCCCGAAGAAGCGTATAAGATGATAGGAGAAGCGTTTGAGTATTCGGAAAAATACAACACTCCCGTTTTATTCAGACCTACGACCCGTGTCTGTCACGCCTACGCTTCGATCGATAACTGCGATAGCCCTTCACCTAAAAAATACGAGGGCTTTGTAAAGGATTCAAAGAAGTGGGTAATTTTCCCCCGCCTTTCTTTTGCAAATCACATTATGATAGAAAAGCGTAACGTTGAGATCGGTAAGGATTTTTCGACCTACAGCGCAAACAAAGCCGAAGGCGTTAATTCGGAAAAAGCGGTTGTCACATCGGGCATCAGCTACGCATACACAAAGGAATGCCTTAAGGATTATCCGGATGTAAAGCTGATAAAGATTGCTACGGCATATCCTTTCCCCGAAGATTTTGTGCTTTCATCTCTTGAGGGAGCGAAAGAGGTTCTCTGCATAGAGGAGCTTAGCCCCTTTATCGAGGAGCAGATTCTGAAGCTGACAGGAAAGCACGGATTACAGCTTAAAGTGTCGGGAAAGCTTGACGGAAAGGTTCAGGCAGGCGGTGAAAACAGCACAGATAAGATTGCCGCTATACTCGGTGACTTTTTAGGAAAAGATTTCACGGCGGACGGTTACGATCTGTCGGACGCTCCTGCGCTTCCCGTTCGTCCTCCTGTGCTTTGTGCAGGTTGTCCCCACCGTGCGTCATTCTATGCGGTAAAGCAGGCTATGAAAGGCAGAAAGGCATATTTCTGCGGCGATATAGGCTGTTATACTCTCGGAAACGCAATGCCTCTTGATATGGTTGATACCTGTCTTTGTATGGGGGCAGGCATCACTATGGCACAGGGCTTTAACCATACGGACAGTGACGGCGTATGCTTCGGCTTTGTCGGTGATTCCACGTTCTTCGCATCGGGCATCACGGGCGTTGTAAATGCGGTACATAATAACGCAGATATGATTCTCTGCGTTCTTGACAATTCCACAACGGCAATGACAGGTCATCAGTCGCACCCCGGTCTTGACAACAACCTTATGGGACAGATAGTTGACAAGATAAATATCGCAAAGGTGCTTGAGGGTATCGGTGTTAAAAAGATAATCACGGTAGACCCGCTTGACCTTGACGCATCTGTAAAGGCTGTCTGTGAATGTGCGGATATGCCCGGTGTGAAGGCTGTGATATTCAAATCACCTTGTATAGCAATATCTAAGCCTACGGCAAAATGCAGAATTTCCGACAAGTGCATACAGTGCAAGAAATGTATCCGTGAGATCGGCTGTCCCGCACTTATTGTCGCAGACGGTAAGGTGACGATCGACAACAATCTCTGTACAGGATGCAAACTTTGCGCTCAGATCTGCCCTGTAAACGCTATAGGAGGTGGAGCCGATGAATAAAAACATACTTATCTGCGGTGTCGGCGGACAGGGAACCGTGCTTGCGTCAAAGATCATAGCGGCATCAGCTATGATTGAAGGCAGTGCAGTGCATTCTGCCGAAACCATAGGAATGGCACAGCGTGGCGGTTCGGTAACGAGCCATGTAAGAATAGGCGAGGCATATTCTCCTCTGATTCCTTACGGCACAGCCGATATGATACTTGCCTTTGAGCCTGCTGAGGCTGTTCGTAATCTGATATATCTCAAAAAGGGCGGTATCGTTATTGTGAACAGCGTTCCGGTAAAGCCCGTTACAGAATCGCTTGCCGATACAGGCTATGACGGAACTTCAATGCTCGAATATCTTAAAAGCAAATGCGGCTGCGTTGTTATAGACGCAAAGAAGATATGCGAACCGTTCGGTTCGTCACGATATTTCAATATTGCGATACTCGGAGTAGCTGTCGGCACAGGCAGGCTCGGCATATCAAAGGAAACCATACTGAAAGAAATAGAAAAACGTGTACCTTCAAAATTTGTCGAAACGAATAAAGCGGCATTTTTTGCAGGATACAGGGAGGGCGAAAAATATGAAACTGAATGAGAAACAGCTGGCGATGGTTGACGCTCAGATAAAAAGACTTATCAAAACGGACAGCTATTACGGAAAGATGTACAGAGATGCCGGAATTGACGGTGTTTCAAGCCAGGAGGACTTTGAAAAGCTCCCCTTTTCGAGCAAGGCAGACCTGAGATATGCTTATCCGCTCGGAATACAGGCTGTACCCGATGAAGAAGTGGTGCGTATCCATTCTTCCTCAGGCACAACGGGTAAGCCTGTAATTATCCCTTATACAGCCAAGGACGTTGATGACTGGTCACTGATGATAGCACGTTGCTATGAAATGGCAGGAATCACCGACAAGGACCGCATACAGATTACGGCAGGATACGGCCTGTGGACAGCAGGAATCGGATTTCAGGCAGGCTGTGAAAAGCTGGGCGCTATGGCTATCCCGATGGGACCGGGCAACACCGATAAACAGCTTCAGATGATGGTAGACCTTAAATCGACGGTTCTTACGGCAACATCTTCTTATGCCTTACTTCTTTCTGAGGAGATAAACAAACGCAATATGCGTGATAAGATTTATCTTAAGAAGGGCATTTTCGGCTCTGAGCGTTGGAGCGATAAGATGCGTAACTACATAAGGACTGAGCTTGGCGTTGAAATATATGATATTTACGGTCTTACCGAAATATACGGACCCGGTATAGGTATCAGCTGTGCGGAAGATGACGGTATGCACTACTGGGACGATTATGTTTATATTGAAATAATCGACCCGAAAACAGAAAAGCCCGTTCCCGACGGGGTAGAGGGCGAGGTAGTAATTACTACTCTTGTAAAGGAAGGCGCACCACTCCTGCGTTTCAGAACGCACGATATATCACGCATTATCCCTGAGCCTTGCAAGTGCGGAAGTCATTATCCCAGACTTGACACGGTAAAGGGACGCAGTGACGATATGTTCAAGGTACACGGCGTAAATATGTTCCCGAGCCAGGTTGAAGAAATACTCGGAATGGTGGACGGCGTTTCAAGTGAGTACAATATCAATATCGCACACGATGAAAGCATAAACCGTGACGTTATCCTTGTAACTGTCGAGGCAGAGGGCAGAGTCAGCTTCGACAAGACAGGCGATACTATAAGAGAGCTGTTCAAGTCAAAGCTCAGCGTTACACCGAAGATAACCGTTGTTCCTGTCGGAACGCTTCCGAGAACAGAGAAGAAGGCAAAGAGAGTTATCGACCACAGAGAATAATAGGATATATACAGCAAAACCTCCCGCTTTTCGACGGGAGGTTTCAGTTTGTAGAAAAAGTATATTTTTTCAAAAAAAGTGCTTGTTCTCAATCCCTATCCCCAAACCCCTTTCCCCGGGAAAGGGGCTATATTACTGGGGCTACCGCCCCTAGACCCTGTCGGGGGCTACGCCCCTGCGACCCCATTTTTATATAATCAAGAGGTTTATCGACAGTCTGAAACCTCCCGCTTTTCGACGGGAGGTTTTTGTTACATCTTTATTATTCCGAAAGCGTTTGCAACCGAGCTTATAAGAATTATCGCCGCAAATACTGGACACAGATATTTTATCATAAAATTGAATATCTTCTTTCGCTTGAAAGTGCCGTTTTCCGCAGTCATTTCTTCTTCAATCTTCTTCACGCCCACAACTCTTGAAACAAGCAGGCAGGTTGCGATTGCCGCTATCGGCATCATTACCGAGTTTGTAAGGAAGTCAAAGAAATCAAGCATCTGCATTCCGAGTATCTGTGCAAAGCCGAGCGGTCCGTAGCCAAGACAGGACAGTGTTCCGAGTGCTATCATAATAACGGTGACTATTACGGTCGATTTCTTTCTGCCCCAGCCGAGCTGATCCTGAAAGGTCGAAACCGCACTTTCTGTAAGTGCAATTGAACTTGTCAGCGCCGCACATAAAACGAGGAAGAAGAAAAGTATTCCGACAAACGTTCCTGCCGAAAGCCCTGAAAAGACCTTAGGAAGCGTAATGAACATCAGCGATGGTCCTGCCTGCAGTGTATCGGGATCGCCGCCCGAGAACGCAAATACGGCAGGTATTATCATAAGCCCTGCCATGATTGCAATGCCCGTGTCGAATATTTCAACGTTGGTGGTAGACTTTTCTATTGAAACGTCCTTTTTCATATATGAGCCGAATGTTATCAGTATGCCCATTGCTATTGACAGCGAGTAGAACATCTGACCCATAGCGGAAACTACCGTCATCCACGAGAAGTTAGAGAAGTTCGGTATCAGAAAATATTTCACGCCCTCAAGTGCGCCGGGCATAGTAACGGAATATGCGGTTATCATTATCGAAAGGATAACAAGCACAGGCATCATAAACTTCGATACACGTTCAATGCCGTTTCGTACCCCTCCGAAAATTACTGCAACCGTAAGCGCCGTGAAGATAAGGAAACATATCTCGGCACTGCCGCCGCTTGAAATAAAGCCTGTAAAATATCCGTCGGAGGCGAGCTGTTTGCCGTTTCCGATTATATATTCATAAAGATATTTGATGACCCAGCCGCCGATAACAGAGTAGTATGGCACTATCAGAATAGGTATTACTGCGTTTATCCAGCCGCCGAGCGTCAGCCATTTTGACTTTCCGAATGAGCGGTATGCACCGACAGGGCTTTTCTGTGTCATTCTGCCTATTGCGGTTTCTGCGGTTATCATCGTATAACCGAATGTCAGCGCAAGGATGATATATATCAGCAGAAAAATTCCTCCGCCGTATTTTGCCGCAAGATACGGAAACCTCCAGATATTGCCCAGTCCTACCGATGCACCTGCTGCGGCAAGAACAAATCCGAGCTTTCCCGAAAAGGAACTGCGTTTATGCTTTTGTTTTTCCATTTTTACTCCTTGATAATGTAGATAATGTATATTTCCTCTTTTAATTGCAGATATACTTTCGCCGTAAGAACGGCTGGATCTGAAATATGAGGTCAGACGAAAGTGCCGGAGATATGATTTTCACAAGTGCGTTTAGCATGGTATGTAATGTGACTCGGTAAAGCAATAGCACAGATGAATTTGAAACAGTCCGAATATTTTTCGTTATAAAATGAAAGGTATCCCCACAGCACGACATTAAATTATATTATACTACTTTTTTTATCTGTTGTACAGCGTTTTTACGGCAAAGATGGTAATTAAAGCAAATTCTATGAATTTTTCCTGTCGCTGTAAATAATCAAAATGCCCCCGCCGATAAAGCAGGAGCGTTTTGTTTTATTTCAGCAATTTACTTGTTGTTCTTGCGAACCGTTATAGCCATAGCCGCAAGACCGCCTACTGCCGCCGCACCGAGTGCTGCAAGCTCGAAAGCAGGAACACCTGTGTTTACGTTGCCTGTACTGCTTGTGCTGTCACCGGGTGTTACCTGTGAAACCGTGTCGGGTATAGCTGTGCTGTCGTTTGTGCTTTCGTCAACAGAGGTCGAGCCGCCGGGAGTGATGATTTCCTCCGCACCGCTTACAACTCCGTCAACAATCTCCTCTGCGCCGTTTAACACACCGTCAATGATGTTATCGCCGTCTGCCGCAGACGCAGATAAACCGCATAAGCTCATAGCGGCTATGGAAGCTAATATAGCTGCTGTCTTTTTCATACCGTTTTTCCTTTCGTTTATTCTGTTCATTAGGATTTCAGTATCCGTTTTGCTGTTCGGCATATTTATAATCAATATGCTGTGCGTTATTATTATGAGCGTATGAAAAAACGATATTCTGTAAAAACGCAGAAATGCGATGGTATAAATTACAAAAACGGCAGTATTGCAACCGCCGTTTTTTGATGATATATAAATTTAAAATTATTCAAACATACTTCCGAACTGCTTTACAAAAGCATCTGCTACAACAGTGCCGCCTTCGCCGTTCGGATGACCGCCGTAAACCGCCTTTCCGGGTTCAGTCTCGGTTGACAGCAGAGCAGAGAAGTCAAAGAACTTTGCTCCGTATTTTTCGGCAATAGCCGGTATTTTTTCGTTGAGAGCCGTTCTGACAGCTTCGTTCTTTTCCTTGAAGTCCTGAGGAGGTGCGTTGAACAGGATTACATCACAGCCCTTTTCTGTGAGATATGAAACTATCGTGTCAAGGTAGCCCTCGATCTCTTCCGCAGTGCTTTTCTTTCCCTCGTATTTTCCCGATACTATATCATTTGTTCCGAAAGCAACAATTACCGTGTCATATTCCGATACTCTTGAAAGCCAGCTTTCGTTTGCCGCAGCGTCACTTGCTCTTGCCCAGCCAAGACCGCAGTTGAAGAATGCTACATCACTTCCAAGCTGTGTCGATATCTTTGAAGCCCAGAACTCATATTTCATAAACTCTGTCTGACAGCCCTGCGTTATACTGTCGCCGATAGCGGCTAAAGTGTGCTTTACTTTTCTCTTTGCGCCTATAAGCTGAGGGAGCGGAATTTCATCGCAGTAATTGAACTGCGTGCCGTCCGATGAACTTGTAGTCGAGGTAAGAGTCGACATTTTTGTGCATGGAATTCCCTTGCCGGAAACCGTCCATTCCCACACAAGATAGTGTCCTTCGGGAATATTGATGGTTACCGTGTCGCTGGTGTAGCTCTCATCGGGCTTTACGTCCTTTTTGGTTTCGCCTCCGAATGTAACGGGAGTGCGGTTGGTTATTTCATCTTCAACGCCTGTTCCGCCGTCTGCAACGGTAGCGTTAGATACGGTGTAGCTGCCTCCGCTTTTACCGACAAAAGCGATTTTTCCTTTTGTATAAGTAGAGTCTACCGTGTTTGTAAAGAAGAATTTATATTCAAGCTCGCCGTATTCCTCGACAGGAAGATATGCTCTGTATGTGATGTTTTCCGCTTCTTCAATGTAAAAATTGTTGCCGGTCGATATTACCGTGTTGGAAACGTAGGTCGTATAATCTGTTACCGGCTTGGCAGTCTGCGATGAATCGGCTTCGCTTTCGGAGGAACTGTCGCTGTTTTCCTGCGACTGTGACACGCTTTGCGAATCGGCAGCGGATGAGCCTTCGCCCGTCTGAGATGTGCAGGCGGTGGCGGTAAACACCGAAACCGTAAGCACAAAAGCTAAAAAACTTCTGATTTTCTTCATAGAGTACCCTTTCACACAATAAATATTAATGATATTTATAATTAAAGCGGCGACTGCTCTTTACATTCGCCGCTTTGATGATAAATTTTAGCCTGTTCCCAATGCCTTTTTAGCGCTGTTCCAGCTGTTATCGTCAATGATATAGTCATCGCCGCTCTTGTCACCGTAAGGAATATAGAAGTCGGTCACGCTCGACTTGTTCTGCGACAGCGTATAGACGATTGCCTTGACCTTTGCGTCATAATCGCTCTGCTCGATATTCGTGTTGGTGAAATTGATAATAAAGTTAATATATTCGTCCAGCGTTTTACTGCTTGTGCCGATGAAATTCTGATCGATAAACGATGAAATGACCGTTGCGTTCAGCTTGCAGGGATAAAGTTCGTCCTTGACTCCGTAATCGGGCAGTGTGAGGTAAGCGTACATCTGCTCGGCAGTGAAAATCTGCGTACCCTTCTTTATAATAGTCACGGTGTTATCCTTTTTATTCTCGTACTTTATCTCGCTCGGTACGGTCAGCGTTGTGTTTCCTACCATATCGAACAGCTCTGTAAGCGTGGATTTTGTGAAGCGGATATATTTGTTTATGCTAAGACCGGTCTTTGATGAGAGCTGTTTTGCAACCTCCGCTTCTCCGGACTGCTCACATATCTGCTTTATGGTATTTCCGCCGTCAATTACGGCATTCGGAAGATACGGCATAAGAACAAATGTGTTGTTCTTGGCTATGTATGTGATTGTCATGTATTTATCGGGCGTCTTGTCATTATCGGCGGAAAGCGTTACGAGAACAGAAAAATCGTAGGTTGAATCCGGAGTGAAAATAGCCGTCTGATTCTGCGAAACGTTTACTGTTGCGTCCTTATCCTGCGAGTCATAGAATGATTTGAGCAATATGGATGAAACCAATATCAGAAGTAGACCCGTTACCACAAATGTGATAACGTAGATATACCAGTTGCTTCTTCTTCTTTTATTCAAATTTATCAACCTCCGAAGGCTTGAAATTTACTCAGAAAAATAGTATAATACTATAATAGCATAAAAAGAGAAAAAAAACAAGGCTTATTTTACAACGGATTTTGTTGTCGCAGGTATGATATTCTTGCTGTTTTTCCCGATATTACGATAATAATTATATAAAGAGGTTTTGTAATGAACAGATTTCTGAAACGTGCGTGGGCTGAAATAGACCTTGACGCACTTGAGCATAATTATAACGAGATAAAAAAACTCGCAAAGGGCAAGGATATACTTGCCGTTGTTAAAGCCAACGCTTACGGTCACGATGACAAGGCGGTCTGCCTTAAATTGCAGGAGCTTGGTGTGAAGTATTACGGCGTTTCTAATCTTTGGGAGGGCGAAAAGCTCCGTCAGCACGGCATAACGGGCACAATACTGACATTCGGTTATACCGATGAAGATTATTTTGACGAACTTCTCGAATACGGGATAACCCAGACGGCAGGAAGCGTTCAGTATGCAAAGCAGCTCAGCGATTATGCTGTAAGCAAGGGAGTAAAGCTCCCTGTGCATATCAAGGTGAATACCGGTATGACCCGTGTAGGAATTGATTCACAGCAGGAAATGCTTGATATTCTTGCTATGCCCGGACTTGACTGCAAGGCCGCATATACTCACTTTGCGGCGGCTGACAGCCTTGACCCGTCAGATGTGGAGTATACCGACAGACAGCAGGAAAAGCTGATGAAGATAGCAAAAGACAAGGGGCTTCTTATCCATTCGCAGAACAGCGGCGGAATAATCTATCACGGCGATTTCGGCGGAGATATAGTCCGTGCCGGTGTTATACTGTACGGTCATTACCCTAACTATCCGCTTGAAGTGCCATTTGATATGAAAAGTGTGATGACGGTAAAATCGGTCGTTTCTCAGCTTAAAACAATTCCCGCAGGTACGCAGATAAGCTACGGCAGAACATATACCGCCGAAAAGGAAATGACGGTCGCCGTTATACCGATAGGATACGCTGACGGATATTTCCGTGATTTCAGCTCCAAGGGAAAAATGCTTATAAACGGCGTGCTGTGCAACGTAGTCGGCAGGGTCTGCATGGATCAGACTATAGTTGATGTAAGCAATGTGCCGGATATTAAAACAGGCGATATAGTTTATGTTTATTCCGATAAATGCAGGGAAACAAGCGTAGATTACAATGCGTCGCTTATTGATACCATAGGATATGAGCTTACCTGTGCGGTTGCTCTGCGTATTCCGAGAGTTATCATCGAAAACGGCAGAATAAAGGAAGTAGTCCGTTACGGGCTTATATAACTGCCGTAAAAGTTAAAAACGATAAAGCCGTGAGTTATAAGAAGATACTCACGGCTTTCAGTTTGTCGAAAAAGCTCTTGGCTATTAAAAAAGGGGTCGCAGGGGCGTAGCCCCCGACAGGGTCTAGGGGCGGTAGCCCCAGTAAAATTCCCCTTTCCCTGGGAAAGGGGGCAGGGGGATAGGGATAATAAATCAGAAGTTTGTTCCCAAAACAGATTTTTTTGTATAATTTCATTTGCTGACATAAACAATTTATTTACATTATTTAATCTCTCTTGACATATATTTCAATTCACGGTATAATATGAATATACATTTACTGTAATTGTGTCAAATATTCGTCTTGGTTCACTATGCTTGTATAATGCTCCGGTTATATTTAACCCATATCAACAGATACGCCGTTATGTTATGCAGGAGGTAAATTAAATGAATTTTTTAAAGAAATGCAATTTTATATTATTAGCTCTTTTTATATGGCTTTTAACAGTTTTATACAATGGTATATTCGTTAATTATTTGTCTGATTTAATTCTTTCTATTTCCAATCCGTCTTGGTTGGGATTTGTTGCGAATATATTGATACAATTGATAATTATATGCACATCAACAATAATCACGATAAAGTACCTTGACCTTAATGTAAAACAGCTGTTGTTTTCAATTGCAATTATGTATCTGCTATTTGCAGTTTATTCTCCTCCGGCATTATATATGTTTGTATTTACGGGTGAATGGAATGGTTTCTGGCAACAATCTCATCCTGCCATGCCATCTTGGAAAGCGTCCATTTTCATAACTCTGCAATATGGTATTGTTATGCTGATAACGACGCTGATTGCTTGCAGAAAGAAGTGTGCAAGTGATCAAAAATGAAAATTTATTTTCAATATTCGCCGTTATGTTATGCAGGAGGTGAATTAATATGAAGCATCTGAAAAAAATTAACTTTGTTGTATTGCCTTTAGCTATCTGGGTGACTATGATTTTTTATCATGGAATAGTTTTAAAACCGTTCTCGGATTTAATGATGAATATATCAGCGCCGTTTGTATTGAGCTTTGTTCTTCATACTATTGTCCAATTGCTCGTAATAAGCTCGCTGACAGTGACGGCAGTAAAGAAGCTCGGTTATAAATTGAAGTATTCGATTATTTCAGTTGTGTTAATGTATGTGCTTTTTGCAATCTTGTCCCCACCGTCAATTTATATGTTTGTGTTTACAGGAGGAGTGCAAATAGGCTTTGCATCAGGTCAGCCTGCAATGCCATCTTGGAAAGCGTCTATTTTCATAACTCTGCAATACGGTATCGTTATGCTGATAACAACGCTGATTGCTTGCAGAAAGAAGTGTGCAAGTGATCAAAAATGAAGATTTATTTTTAATATTCGCCGTTATGTTATGCAGGAGGTGATTTAATATGAAGTATCTGAAAAAATTAAACTTTGTTGTGTTGCCTTTAGCTATCTGGGCGATTACGGTTATCTATGTGCTGCTTAACAAGTTTATCGGCACGTTCACTCAAAACATGGAGCCTTCTCCCGTTATTCTGACTATTCTTGTTTTAATATTTAACTTGGGATTACAGCTTTTATTAATATGTGCAAGCACAATTTATGCGGTGAAAAAGCTTGATTTAACTCTCAAAAGGGTAGTAATATCATTGCCGATTTTGTACTTGTTGTTTGGATTGTTTTCCCCGCCGTCAATATACTTGTTTGTTTTTACAGATAAATGGAGTTTCTTTTCTGTACAACATCCTGCCATGCCATCTTGGAAAGCGTCTATTTTCATAACTGTGCAATACGGTATCGTTATGCTGATAACAACGCTGATTGCTTGCAGAAAGAAGTGTGCAAATAATAAAAAATGAAGATTTATTTTCAATATTCGCAGTTATGATGATATAGTTTTCGGCAAAGATTACAGAAAGGAAAGAATAACAATATGAAAAAACATCCGTTGCTTTTTAATTACATATTATTCGTAAAGAAGGCGTATATTTTCATCTCTATTACAATACTTTCGCTGGTTGTTTTAACAGGTTGTCCCCTAAGGATAAACGCACGAGAAGAGGCAGAGGACATTGTTGCCACTGTAATCGAGTATATCAATAAAGGGGATTCTGAAGGACTAATCGCATTGTTCTGTGAAGAGGTTAAAGAAAACTATGAATTAACCGCTGATGTTGATATACTGTTTAATATGTTTGACGGCAAAATAACATCTTATGAAGTTTCTGCCGTAGCATCAGGCGAAAAATCAGAACTTTTCGGAAAAAGTTCTTATTCCATAACAGGAATTGTCGAAGCATACGTTGATGACAAGGAATACAGAATAGAAGTCAGCAAAACGATATACAACGATCGAAAACCGCAACGTGTTGGGATTACTACTGTTATGGCAAAGGATGTAAATGTAAAGGGAATGTTCTTTGTCGGCGAAGTTAATGTATTTTACGGATAAAGATAAAATATACAGTATACGATACTATTCGTATTTAATAAATGTTGAAGAACCTGATTACCAAGGACTTTTTGAGTTATCTATCGAATGTGAAGACGGTCAGATATTTGTTGCATCAATTGATTCGATTTTTCGTAGATCATTTATTTCAATTTTTCCTTAGTCAGGTAACAGTAGAAGGGAGTATCAAGTGAGAAAATTTGTGATTTTAGCTGTTTTGTGCCTATCACTTTTATGTGCTTCTATTTTTCTAATTATATGGTTGCCAAAAAGCGATTTGGATAAGTATATTATTATGCACAACACAAATTATAGTGAAAAATGGAACTATAAGTATGCAAATTACAATAAAGAAGATCAAACGCTATCTATAAAATTTGAAAAGAAAAGCGGTGCATGGAATGAAAACTTAGACAATATCTATGAAATATACAAATGGCTAACCGTGAAAGTTTATGAAACAGATAATTTAAAAAGCTATTCATTTAACTTAGACTTTATTTGTAACGGAGAATACTTTTCAATTCGAAATGTATCTACAGACTTAAATCGATTGGAAATATGGTGCAATACAGTTGTCGAACTTGATAAGATATCCGACAAATTCTCGAAAGCTACAAAATTATATTTATTTCCGGCATATTATAAGGATATAACAGAAATTGAGGGATTCGACAACCTTCAATATGTTTGTTTCAGTCAGGCTATAACAGATGATGAAATTGCGACAATACAATCGTATTTCCCCGATTGTAAATTCGAATGCAATTACTCAATGTGACAGCAACAAAGGGTTAATGAAGTCGTGAAATAGGTATGATTACTCCATCTGAACCAAAATATGGAGTTCATTATCACCACATTAAGTTAAGAGCGATGATGTTTGAAACCCAAATTGTTGATTGTCAGTCAACGGCTTTCTTTATGCAGTATTTAGCAGAACTGGCTGCTGCATCTGGTAGGGGTATAGAGATTTTTGAATCAGGCATAACCACGGCTGTTATCCCTGTATATTTTGGTGGCAAATTTGGAATTGTATCAAAATATAGTCCGCAGTTTTCTGCGTTCGTAGGGTATGGCTGGTTATATTGAACCCGCCAATTTGCAGCTATCTTATTATTTGTTAGCACAAGAATTGACAGAAAGGATAACAGCATGAAAAAACATCCGTTGCTTTCTAATCTAATTTTAACAATGGCGATTCAGATAGGTGTGTATCTGATTATAATATTTGAACTGCAAATAATTGAACCTATCCTTCAAGCATTGGGAGTCAGAAGTGAAGGGATAATGGCACCAACGGAAGTGGTAAGGGTCTTTGTTATCAGAGTAATTTTAATAAGGGCGGCAATTTTGGCAGGCATTATTCGCTCAAAGGTTTATTTTTGGATACCATCTTTTCTGTTGATATTTGTTGGCTTTGCGATTTATTATCCCGATATTCTTCCAAGAGTCGGAAAAAACAGCATAGTGAATTTGCCATTGATTGCAGAACATTTAGGTTATGGTACTATAATGTATTCTGCTATCTGTCAAGTTGTATTTTCGTTCTTTTATCAGCTTATTCCTTATACGATTACCCGTATACTGTTACTTCGGAAAGACCGCAAACAAGGTGAACGCACTCACTGACGAAATAAAACAAATACAAATACGCTGACATCACGTCCGGGCAAATCAGCGGCTGATACTTTCTGGGCATCAGCCGCATTTTTGCATAAAAAAAGAAGCCACAAAAAGTGACTTCTTTTGGCGCAGAAAGAGGGATTTGAACCCTCGCGCCGGTTTCCCGACCTACTCCCTTAGCAGGGGAGCCCCTTCACCACTTGGGTATTTCTGCATGGCGAATTAATAATATAAAATTTAAATGGTGCCGCTGATCGGACTTGAACCGATACGGTATTGCTACCGAGGGATTTTAAGTCCCTTGTGTCTGCCGATTCCACCACAGCGGCATATTCTGTTGTGCGGTGATTAACCTTGATATATTATACACTTATTTTTCCTGCTTGTCAAGTGTTTTTTGAAAATTTTATTAAATTATTTTCTGCTTTTCCATCTTGTTTTTTATTCCGAAATAGTGTAAAATATTAATTGAAATATACCTAAAAAACAGGATACAATTTCCAACAATTCTATAGTTATCATGAAAGGGGAATACAAATGAGGATAGCTCTGTTTACAGAAACATACCTGCCGAGCATCAACGGTGTAGTCACCCACGTTAAAACTTTAAAGGAAGGTCTCGAAGCGCTCGGACATACGGTACTGGTGGTTACCGCCGATTCAAGAGTAAACAATCACGTTATTGCGGACGATGTAATGTACTGTCCCGCCGTAAAACTCAAGAAAATCTACAATTATGATATAGCGCCGCCTATAAGCAAGGAACGTCTTGATAAAATCAAGAGCTTTGCTCCCGACATAATTCATATCCATAACGAATTCGGAGTAGGCATTTCCGGTGTACTTATCGCAAGAACTCTCAAAGTACCGCTTGTATATACGCTCCATACAATGTATGACGATTATGTATATTATGTAGCAAAAACAAAAGGCTTCGGCAAGATTGTAACTTCCGCCAGCCACCTTTACGCAAAGATGCTCGCATCAACAGCTTCGGCTATTACAGGACCATCGCCCAAGGTTTCGGAATATTTCAAAGCCTGCGGCGTAAAGAAGCCCGTCCACGTTATACCGAATTCAGTGGAGCTTGACGTATTCAAGCCCGAAAACGTTGACAGAAACGATGCTGTCAGGATGAGAAGAAAGTTCGGATTTGCCGATGACGATATGGTATTCTGCTTCTGCGGCAGACTCGGCAAGGAAAAGAACGTAACGCTTCTTCTTGAATACTGGGCTAAAAATGTCAGACCCGAAGATAAAATCAAGCTGTTCATACTCGGTGACGGACCTTTGCACGAACAGCATTGCAAGGAAGCCGATGAACTCGGTATATCCGATATGGTGAAATTTGCGGGCAGGGTAGAACACCCCGATTTACCTGTATATTATGCCTGCTGTGACGCATATATCACAGCGTCACTCTCCGATACCTGCTCAATATCCATGCTCGAGGGTATGGCTATGCACCTACCCGTTCTCAGCCTTAAGGACGACCTCAATGTCGGACAGGTAAAGGACGGTATCAACGGCTATAACTTTACCGATGCCGACAGTATGTACGAGCTTCTGAAAAAACTCCGTGATATGCCTAAGGACGAGCTTGCCGAGTTCGGCAGGCGAACAAGGGAATCCATCAGAACCTCAGGTGCTGTGCGCCTTGCTAACGATTTGCTCGATGTTTATAAAGAGGCAATGGAGGTTTACAAGAAGAAGAACAAAAAACGTAAGCTCAAGAAACGCTATCGTGTTATCAGACACAGATATGTTAAACGTCCCGTAACGAAAACAGGTAAGTCTTTATAATAATAAGCGGCGGATCTAAACAATCCGCCGCTTCAGTCTGTCGAAAAACCGGTTATTATTAAATCCGTACCATTAAACATATCGCCAACACCGCCTGAAACACTTTCCTTACCGACAAGGAATTAATATTTTCGTGAGTATATCTGTGCAACTGCACTGACATTAACTCTTCAAAAAAACGCCACTAACCTGAGATATATGTACTAATATGCGGACGTGTAGCGTTAAGCGTCCCTGCATTGACAGGATATACAATGTTCAGGTGGTTTTACAAGTTCCGCTAACACCCCGACGGGGTGTGGGTATGGGTAAGGAAAGAGGGAGCCAAGAGGGAGAAAACCTAAGGGACAGGGAGAGGGGCTGTCAAGTCCCTTGTCCTGATCCCTTTGGTTGTCTCCCTCTTTCATATCGACAGGTGTATTGATTTGAATAGCGAACCCGAGAAGTGCTATCTCGCAAAAAGAACTATCGGTAGCTTATTATCATAGTCAAAGTTGAATGATATAACAGAAGCACATTAAACAAAAGCCTTTCTCTACAAACTGAAGCGGCGGATCTAAACAATCCGCCGCTTGCTTATTCCTTCACGATTTTCAGCACAGGGTAGCCGTCAATGTACGGCTTTATGATATACGGATGCTTTTTGGCATAATCCAGCATTATATCCGCAAGTGAGCCTTGTTCATTATATCTCTTGTTTATGAACGTTGACAGCTTGGAAACCGGCAGAGCGGACACCGTTTCACATACGGGCGAAACGGTTATGCCGAGAAGATTTTCGCTTATGCGGTTGACTCTGAAAGGCCACACACGGCAATCAAAAGGCTTGTTGTCACCGAGCGCACAGCCCTTTTCGGTAAGCATAGGACAATAGGTAAGCTCGTCGCCGTCCTTGAAGTGCATCACAAACCTGTATCCGTCCTCATACGGCTCAAGCTCAGCATTTTCATCAATGTTCTTTTTTATATATTCTGCCGTTTCGGGCGGAATAACAGGTATCTCCCATATATCGTCCTTGTCGAACACGCAACAGACACGGCACTTTGCGCAGGCTTCACGGCTGAGAATTTCAGTAAGCATTTAAAATCATTCCTTTCGGTTATATCTTATCACAACCGTGAGCAATGTGCAACCGTAAAATTTTGCTTTAAATTACTGTAATTATGTCAATTTGGTTACAATTTGCAAAAACTATTGATTTTAACACGTTGTTTTGGTATAATTAATAATAACTCATACTGTGTATTCAGTGAGAAATTCTGATGTTGCATCTGTGCAACTGTTGAACAAAGGATATTATATGGAAAATAATAACTCAGTAAATTTTGCAGATTACGAATTTATACCGAAGCTTTTAACTCAGATCGAAAAAGTCATTATAGGCAAGCGTGACGTAGTGAAAATGCTCGTTGCCGCCTTGCTTTCCGGCGGTCATGTGCTGATAGAGGACGTGCCGGGTACGGGAAAAACAACGCTCGCAATGACACTCGCTAAAGCGACCTCGCTTTCGTGCAGACGTGTTCAGTTCACCCCCGATGTCATGGCATCCGATATAACAGGCTTTACTATGTACAATAAGGAAAGCGAACGCTTTGAATACCGCAACGGACTTGTTATGAGCAATATTTTTATTGCCGATGAAATAAACAGAACCTCCCCGAAGACCCAGTCGGCTCTGCTTGAAGCAATGGAAGAGAAGAAGGTAACGGTAGACGGTGTCGCACATAAGCTCCCCGATCCGTTTATGGTAATTGCGACAGAGAATGAATTCGGCTATGTCGGAACTTATCCTCTGCCGGAGGCTCAGCTTGACCGTTTTCTTATAAAGCTCTCCGTAGGCTATCCCACGGCTGAGGACGAGGCGATGATTCTTTACAGAAGAAAAAACGGCGACCCTATCGAAACCGTTGAGCCTGTGTGCAGTGCCGATGATATTACACGTTGCATTTCTGCCGTAAGAAATACGCATATAGATGCGGCTATATATAAGTACATTGTTGATATAGTTTCCGCTACGAGAAACCATCCGTTTGTGGCACTCGGCGCAAGCCCCCGTGCGTCTATCGCTCTTATGAGAGCGTCGCAGAGTATCGCTTTTATGGACGGCCGTAATTATGTTACTCCCGAGGACGTAGCGCTTATGGTAAATTATGTCCTTCCGCACAGAATACATCTCACTCAGGAGGCAAAGGTCAAGCGTGTAAGCGTTGGACTTGTTATTTCCGAAATAATGAAAGCAGTAAGACCGCCCTTTAAAAGCAACGAATAAGGTGAAAGGTCGGTTTGTATGGCTAAATACAGATTTTATTATATATTGTTCGCCGTTGTCAGCACCGTGCTTATGTTTTCGTACAAGAGCAAGCTGACTTCGGTGCTTTTCCTTATTGCGATAGCAATTCCCGTAATTTCATTCGTTCTTCTTGTTTTTTCAAGGCTTCTTGTCAAAATCAGAATCGAATACCGCTCGCTCACAGCGGAAAAGTTTGAAAATACCGATATTTCGGTAACAATCACCAACCGCTTTATCATACCCTTGTCGCCTGCGGAGCTTATAGGCTGTTTTCCGTACAGGAACAGTGAAAAGTTTGAGTATCACAAGCTGATGATAAGCGTACCGCCTTTTTCTTCCGTTACGGTGAATTTCAATTCACCGATAAGGTTCAGAGGCGTTTATAAGTCGGGTATTGAGAAGTTGGTGATATACGACCTTTTCAAGCTATTTCGTATGAACAAAACGATGGAATGCTACGAGGATTTTGTCGTACTGCCCAGAAAGCTCGTTATCGACCCAATAATCGACACCGGCGACGGCGACAGTGAAACGCTTTCGCAGAATAATTTTTCGCTTGATAAGAACGCTTTCGCAAGTATAAGGGAATACAGGGCAGAGGATTCCATCAAAAATGTTCACTGGACAATGTCCGCAAAGCACGACAAGCTGATGGTAAAGCAGATGGAACGCAGTATAGGCGGAAGCTGCGTGATTATTCCCGACCTTAACGAATATTTCCCGTTTGACGAGGATAATTACGATGCTACAGACAGCATTATAGAGGTAATGCTTGCACTTGACCTGTCGCTTATCTCTATGAAACAGCGTTGCCTCAATGCTTGGTATTCTCCTGCGGACAAGCAGTGCGAGCAGTTTTCCGTCAAGAATGAAGAAGACAATATGCTGCTGTTTGATATAATCAGCAGACTTCCTCGTCAGACGGATACCTTCCTTCCTGAAACCGTTGCGAGAAGCTGTATGGAAGCCTCAGGCGATATATCTGCCGTTTACTTTGTCACATCGCAGTTAAGACGTGATTTTATCGGCAAAATGACCGATATTGAGTTGTTCCGCAACAAGAGAGTTAAAATCCTGCTGGTCAGCGGAGCCATCGAAACCGATGAGCAGGCAGAGCTTGCAGATGCCGTTGCGGTGACGCAGGGCTTTGAACTTTGGAAGATAGATAAGGATAATATCGTTCAGTCGCTCAATGCGGCGATAGAATTGCATAAAAAGCAATGACAACACATCCGGAATCTTAAAAATCATAACGGAGAATAGATTTGAAACGTAATAACAGTAAAAAGGACAGCTCCGCTAAACAGCAGACAATCGTTCTTGTCGGGAATACTTACCGCAGGAACGTGAATCCGATACCTGTCATAGCGGTTAAGCTGGTTCTTGCCTATATGCTCACTGTCGGCACTGTAATGAGCTTTATCAATATATACGACATACCGTTTGAATTCGGCTCTGCCATAGCGCAGGTGCTGCTTTTCGTGACGGCTTTTATGCCTGTATTCATATTCATAAAAAAACGCTACGCTTTGCCTGCGTTTGCGGTCGGTGCCGCCATAGTGTATTTTTTCTTTCACAAATCAATAAACGAATCGCTTATTTTATTCAAGGATTACATTTTTATTCAGCTTGACAGCAGGTTGCTTTCTACGCTACAGTATGTTCCCGTCAATTCCCATGCGTTCCTTACAAGAACGCAGGATTTTGTCAGCGGAATGAATACGGCTATGCTTATTCTGACCTGCATAATCAGCTTTATATGCGTGCTGTGCTGTTATAAAAAATTCCACCCTATAGCTGTAATAGTTACATGGAGCGTGATGTTCATACCTTCGTTTCTGTCGGAGGATGCAGATTATTCCGTGTACATTCTGCTTGCGATAACCGCATTTTTCGGGCTTCTTGCGATAAACTCGGCAAACGGTTTCTATTCGCAGGTGCCTGTAAATAATGCGAACGGTGCAAAGAATAAACCCTCCAACGACGAAAAAACGTTCAGAAAAAATCTGCGTAAGAAAAATCCGCTACAGACGGCAAAATCCGAGCTTTCACGCTACAGCAGGAACTGCCTTTGCGGTATACTTGCGGCTGTTATCACATTCGGTGCGACCTTCGGCTCGCAAAAGCTCTTTCCCGATATGAGCTATATCAACACAGACAATATCCTAAACTCGACCGTAAAATTCTTTACGGATATAGGAGAATATTTCAGCCTTGCGTTTTCGGGCAATGCAGGCGGGCTATTCAACGGCTATTTCTCATCGGACAACTTCCTTATCAACAACAATATAGAACTGAATGCGCCGCCGCAGTCGGCAAATGAACCTGTGCTTAAAGTAAGATCGACCTACGAAACAGGTATGTACCTTGTCGGAGACATCGGTGTTGATTTCACGGGTAAAAGCTGGGTGAGCATCAGAAAAAAGGTCGGAAAGGACGAGCTGTACAGCGGTGAATATAACATCAGCGACAGCTTTTCTCCCGAAAAGATAGCACAGGCAGAGCAGTATATGAGATTGTTCGGCGGTCTGACGCAGAAGACGCTTACGTCTGCGGATTATTCTTATATCTACGATCACTCGGAATCACCTGGCTATGCGGGAATACGTCTTGCTATGGAGGAAAGCGACTTCAGTGATCGTTTCAATCCGAACTTTATGTATTCCTCGCAGAGCGTAAGCATTGAATATCTCAAGAACACAAGCATTGTATTCAAGCCGTTTCTTCCCGATAACAACGCCTATATGAAAAATGAGAATTTCAATTACTACGGCGATACGATAATAAGAATAGCTGACAGAAAAAACTGGATGAAGAGTTTTGAAACAAATGTTCTTATTCCGACTAATACAGGAACATTTGTGTTCGCAGACGATGCTATGACCGACAGCGATAAGGCGTCATTGCTTTATTCTCTCGGATTCGGCAGTTACTCGGACGCAATGACATATATTGAAGATAAGAAAGAATACGACCGTTACGTCAGAAACACCTACACCACAGTTCCCGAAAACGAAAAGGAGAACATCAGAAAATTCCTTGACGAATTTGAAGGCAAAGACGGCGATAACGCAGGTACCGTTGATAACGAACTGCTGTATGTTTACGGAATGTGCGAGTATCTGCGATCACATTACGCCTATTCGCTTACAGCCGATAATACTTCCGACAAAAGCAATACTATGCTCGGAAACTTCCTTTTCGCCACAAAGCAGGGACACTGCGCCCTCTATGCCAGCGCAATGACGCTTGCACTGCGTGAAAAAGGTATACCTGCCCGTTATATAACAGGCTTCACAACAGGAAAGCTCGAGCTTAACGGAAGCACGGGAATGTACGAAAAAACCATACACGAAAATTCACTTCATGCGTGGGTTGAAGTATACACGGAGGATTTCGGCTGGCTGCCGTTCGATCCGACAGGCTACGGCGGAAACAGCATCACAGGCGATTATATCGATCCTTCCCGGACGGACGCACCTGTAACTACAGCACCGCCTCAGACTACCTCAACAACGGTAACTACGACCGTGTCACCGTCGCAGACAACAGCTGCGACACCGCCCGTTACATCCGCTCCTTCTGACAATTCTTCGGATAATTCCGGAAACAATCCGGGTAGTGACACACCCGTTAAAACCGATTATTCACTTCTTATAAAGATAGCTTTCGCCGTACTCGGCGTAATTGCGCTTACCGCACTGATATTTGCGTTTATCAAATCGGTAAAGCGTAAAAACGAAAACCGTATGAAGAGCTTCAGAAAGTCAAAGGATACGGTTTCCGCCGTAAAGGATATGTACGGCTTTATTATGAAGCTGTTCGGTACTACCGATCTTGTTCCGTGTGACAATGAGCTTCCGCTTGAATTTGCCGTCCGTGCCGATGAGAAGCTGAAAACGCTCGGAACGGATACAAGCCTTGTAAGAATTATGAACATAATCGAAAAGGCAGAATTTTCAAACGAGGAAATATCCGAGCAGGAGCGTGCCGAGGTTTACTTGTATACAAAACAGCTTTATGCGCTTGTGCTTCAGAACTCCGGACGCATAAAAAGAATTTGGATTAAAGTCACTTTTTGACAATTAATTCAATATAATTGTTGTAAATTCCGTGATAATCTGTTATAATTATATCAGAAGTAAGCAAAAGCTGCAAAGCGGAAAGGAAATATAATATGAGACTTATAACAAGATCTGATTTTGACGGTCTTGCCTGTGGTGCATTACTGCTTGAGGCAAAGGTCGTTGACAGCTGGATGTTTGCTCATCCGAAGGATATTCAGGACGGGCTTGTTCCCGTAACAGAAAATGACGTTCTCGCAAATGTACCCTTTGCTCCCGGTTGCGGACTTTGGTTTGACCACCATTCAAGCGAGGAAGAACGTCTGAAAATAAAAGGTCATTACAAGGGCGAAAGCAGGATTTCTCCCAGTGCCGCCAGAATCATATATGAATATTACGGCGGTAAGGAGCGTTTCCCGAATTTTGACGATCTGATGCTTGCTGTAGATAAGGTCGACAGCGGACAGCTGACCGCAGAAGAAATACTGAACCCTACAGGCTGGATACTTATCGGCTTCCTTATGGACCCACGCACAGGTCTCGGACGTTTCAGAAACTTCAGGATAAGCAACTATCAGCTTATGGAAAAATTGCTTGTCTGCTGTGCGACAATGTCTACAGAAGAAATTCTCAATATGCCCGATATACAGGAAAGAATCAAGCTGTATAACGAACAGACCGAGCTGTTCAAACAGATGGTAGCCGAGCATTCAAGAGTTGAGGGCGATGTTATAATATCCGATATGCGTAATGTCGATCCTATCTATACCGGAAACAGATTTATGATATACAGCCTTTATCCGCATCAGAACATATCTGCATGGATAGTAAACGGAAAGGGCGGAAAAGGATGTTCCGTAGCGGTCGGTTATTCTATACTTAACCGCACGAGCAACGTTGACGTAGGCTCGCTTATGCTCAAGTACGGCGGCGGCGGTCACAGAGCGGTCGGCACCTGTCAGTTCAAGGACGAGGAAATCGAAGAAAAACTCCCGATGCTACTTGACGAGCTTGTAAATTACGACAAGTATTATTCTGCAACTCCTGTGTAAAGCACGGCTTTAAATAACGAAAGGTACATATATGACGGTACAGGAATATGCGGTTAAGCTCCGCAGCAATATTTCAAAAATCATAAAAGGCAAGGACGATAAGATAGACCTTGTCATAATGGCTCTTTTAAGCGGCGGTCACGTTCTGCTTGACGATGTTCCGGGAACGGGCAAGACAGTTCTCGCAAAGGCACTCGCAAGAAGCATTGACGCAGGCTTTTCAAGAATACAGTTTACCCCCGACCTGTTACCGTCCGATATCACCGGTATCCACTTTTTCAATATGAAAGAGCAGGAGTTCATGTTCCGTGCAGGTCCTGTGTTCACGAATATTCTTCTTGCCGATGAAATAAACCGTGCTACGCCCAGAACGCAGTCGGCTCTGCTTCAGTGTATGGAAGAAAAGCAGGTGACGATAGACGGAGAGCTTTTTCTTATCGACAAGCCATTCATCGTACTTGCAACGCAGAATCCCGTAGAAACGGCAGGAACTTATCCGCTTCCCGAGGCACAGCTTGACCGTTTTATGATAAAGCTGTCTGTAGGCTATTCCGACAGGGAATCGGAAATGCAGATACTCGATAATTCAAGAGCGGTTCACCCTGTAGAAAATCTTACTGCCGTAACCGATAAGACAGAGCTTCTTGAAATGATGAACAGAGTAGAGAATATCAAGGTGAACGAGGCTGTAAGAGGATACATTGCCGATATAGGAAATGCCAGCCGTCATAACAGCGAGATTAAGCTCGGCCTCAGTACACGAGGACTTATTGCGCTGAAAAATATGTCGCAGGCAAGGGCGGCACTGCGTGGCAGGGAATTTGTAACCCCCGATGATGTAAAGGCGGTCGCACCGTATGTCTGTGTACACAGACTTATCTGCAGAAGTACGGTTATGCGTGACCCCGACAGTGCAAAACGTGAGATTCTTGACAAAATGATAAAGGAGCTTCCCGTTCCTACGGAGCAGATTTAAATGGAGCTTGTAGCGATTATTCTTGTGATTGCGGCGGTAGCAGCCGCAGAAGTGCTTATTTTCGGAAAGTACGCACTGAAAGGAATATATTACAGTGCGTCGGTAAACAAGGCCGAGGTCTACGAGGGCGAAACCCTCGAACTGACTGAGGTCGTTGAGAACCGACGCTTTGTTGCTTTGCCGTGGATAAAGACGGAGCTTTCCGCTTCTCGCTGGCTTGCGTTCAGCAGGAAGGATTCCGCCGCACAGACAAGCGGCGGCGACAATACCTTTATTCCGGGCGTTTTTTCGCTGAAGCCCCGAAGTAAATGTACAAGAGTCAGAAAAATAAAATGTATGAAACGTGGCGTATTCTCCTTTGACGATACGGTTGTGACCGCTACCGATATGCTGGGTCTTGTAAGAGTTTCAAGAGGCTTCAAGGTCGGGATAAGCATTACCGTCCTGCCTGTCGGCACAGACGGAGAAAATGCGGTGCTGTCATTCAACGAGCCTGTCGGTGAAATTCTTGTCAGACGTTTCATAAACGAGGATCCGTTTATGATTGCAGGCTCAAGGGAATATACGGGCAGAGAACCGCTCAACCGCATAAACTGGAAGTATACCGCCGTTACCGGTAAGCTGATGGCTATGAACAACGAGTTCACCACCTCACGAAACACCCTTATACTTATGAATATGCAGAGAAAGGGAGTGGTGCCGGTAACGTCCGCAGATATAAGAGATACCGAAGCGTTTATAAAGCTGTCAGTCAGGCTGATGTGGGAAAGCATTGACAGCGGCTGCGGTTTTGCTTTCGCAACGAACGGCGGTAACGCAAACGGTACAGCCACCGGCTTTGTAAAGGCAGCCGAACAGTGCGATGGCGTACTCAGAATGCTCGCACAGCTTTCCGACAGCTGCAGCTTTGATTTCGGCTCGTTTCTCCATGCACTGAATTACGGCAGTTTCACAGATGTGATTATTCTGACACCTTATATTGACGATGAAATGGCATTGTTTGCAAAAGAGCTTGAAAGCCGTGATAAAGCGGCGGTTTTCTATACAACGGGCAACATTCCCGAAAATACAGATGCTCAGATATTGCACGCAAGAAAATTCTCATACACGTTTAATGCAGGCTATGCGGAGGGTACGCAATGAAAAAGGATTTTTTGATGAAATGCGTTGCCGCTCTGGCTATGCTTCTTGTTCCCCTGCCGCTGATGTTCGTTTTCGAGGTGACGGCTTTCAAGGGCTTTATGCTGTGGCATTATCCGATATATTATGCCGTAGCCGCCATATCCGCCGCATCCGGCTATTTTCTGATGCGCCTCAGACGTTCACGGCACACTCCTAAAACGATTTTTCTTGTAAATATGCTTATTGCTCTTACGGCAACGGTGCTTGTCGTTCTTGTAGCCGTAGTTTCCTCGCAGATAAACAACGTACTTGGCGAAAACGGCTTTAACGTATTCTATTTCTGCGTTGCTCTTATGCCGTCCGTTATTGTATGGTATCTTCTCGGAATGAGCCTTAAAAAGAACAGATTTGACGATATATTCACTCCGATATGGCTCGGAATATATCTTGTCGAAACGTTCATCTGCTATATTTTCTGCTGCGCAATGTCGGCGGATATGGAATATCTCGGCGCTTCGGAACACAGAATCTCGGTTCTTCTTGTGGTAATGGCGCTTCTTACGGTATTGCTTATCAACCAGTCGAATATACGCTCCGAGATTGACAGACGCAGAAACACCAACCTTATAGTACCCAAAGGGCTAAGGCTTTACAACGCAAAGCTGATAGCGATAGTCGGTGCGGTGATACTTGCGGCGCTGATGCTCAAGGATTATGTAGCCGCAGGTCTTACTTGGCTTGTGAAAATGACCGTTAAGATAATAGATACGCTGCTCTTCAACATACGCTTTCTGCAGACCGAGCAGATGACCCCTGAGGACACACAGCTCCCCGATTCCGATATTCTTTCGGCTGAGGGCGGAAGCCGTGATTTTCTGCTTTATATTCTTGTCGTTGTCATTGTCGTACTTGTTATCGTGTTCAGAAAGAAAATACTGTCGCTGATGCGAAAGATAGCAGGACGCATTTTCGGAAAATATTCCGTTGATGACACTGTGCAAGAGGTTTATGAGGATTACACAGACAGCTACGAGGAGCTTGATATAAGGCAGGAGAGGATAGTAAACGAAACGGATAAGGACTGCCTTAAGCGCTACCGTAAAGCTAAGGATAACAACGAAAAATTCAGGCTCGGCTACAGATTATACGCTATGTGGCTTTCAAAACGCAGTACGGAGGATATTTCCACGAAAACAGTCGAACAGCACCGCATTATCTCCGAAAAGCTGTATCACGGCACAAACAATATCGGAGCATTTTCCGACAGCTACAGCAAAATACGGTACGATGACGAGCCTGCGACCGCTGATGACATTCTTCTTTCCGACAGCCTCATAAACGAGCTTTATAAATAGCACAATGTAAAATTTGTGTAAAGTCTATTGACAATTGTAAATAAATGTGTTATCATTTCCACATGATAAAAGGGAGTAGTCGGGGGATTGTTCACAGAATGATCCCTGTACGGTGTCGTCAATACGATTTCGAACGCTTTAAGCCTCAGAGATCCGTGCCGTACTGAGTATACGCTTATGACAAGACTTTTGTCGCAATTTCTTTGCGGCAAAGGTCTGTTTTTTTATGCCTTTGCCCAAAACATGAAAGGAAAGGTTACGGTAATATGAATTATTACGACATGAACACACAGGAGGTTCTTTCACAGCTTGATACAAGTATGAACGGACTTACAGGCGGTGAGGCTGAAAGCAGGCTTTCCCGTTACGGAAAAAACGAAATAACCGAACAGAAGAAAAAGGGCGTTTTAAGAGTGTTTGCGGAGCAGTTTGCGGATTTGCTTGTAATTATTCTGATAATCTCCGCTCTTGTTTCTGTTTTCACCGACAACATAGAAAGTGCGATTGTTATCATCTGCGTTATCACTATGAATGCGGTTCTTGGCACTGTCCAGCATTTCAAGGCGGAAAAATCGCTTGAAGCGCTCAAGTCAATGTCATCACCCACTGCAAAGGTAATGAGGGATAACAACATCCATATCGTCAATGCGTCCGATGTAACCGTAGGTGATATTGTACTGGTAGAGCCGGGCGACATTGTCTGTGCGGACGGCAGACTTGTTTCGTGTGCGTCCCTTCAGGTAAACGAAAGCTCGCTTACAGGCGAAAGCAACGGCATAGACAAGTTCACCGAGATGCTGACAGGCGAAAAAATACCTCTCGGTGACAGAAAGAATATGGTCTACACAGGCTCTCTTGTAACAGCAGGCAGAGGTATGTTTGTTGTAACAGCTGTCGGAATGGATACGGAGCTTGGCAAGATTGCAGGGCTTATAAACAAGGCTGAGCGTAAAAAGACCCCGTTACAGCACAGCCTTGACAAGTTCTCAAAACAGCTTTCTGTAGCGATTCCCGTTCTCTGCCTTATAGTTATGATACTCTATATCGTAAGAGGAACACCCGTGCTTGATTCGCTGATGTTTGCCGTAGCGCTTGCTGTAGCCGCAATACCCGAAGCGTTAAGCTCGATAGTTACTATCGCTCTCGCCATAGGCACACGAAAAATGGCGGAGCAGAACGCTGTAATAAAGGATCTCAAGGCGGTCGAAGGTCTTGGCTGTGTGTCTGTTATATGCAGTGATAAAACAGGAACGCTCACCCAGAATAAAATGACCGTAAGACAGGTCTATTTAAACGGCAAAGAGCAAAATGCCGATGCTTCTGCCTGCAATGCGGATTCTGCACTTCTCGAAAGAGCAATGGCTCTGTGCAATGATGCCGCCTATTCTGACGGCAACGCCATAGGCGACCCTACCGAAACCGCACTGTCGGATTACATCGGTGTTCCGGTTTATGAAAAGATTCGCTCCGATTATCCGAGAGTTTCCGAAATACCTTTTGACAGCGAAAGAAAGCTGATGAGTACCTGCCATATAGTTGACGGCAAGCGTACAATGTTCACAAAGGGCGCAACAGACAACCTGCTTTCACGTCTGGTTTCCGTCTGCGATAACGGCACGGTCAGAAGTATAACAGACGATGATAAATGTAAAATCGCACTTGCAAACGAGCATTTTTCCGGACAGGGAATGCGTGTGCTTGCATTTGCCTATAAGCTCTCCGAAAACGAAACGGCAGACACGGAGGATAACTATATCTTCATAGGTCTTGCGGCAATGACCGACCCGCCCCGTCCCGAAAGCAAGGCGGCAGTCGCTGATTGCATAAGAGCAGGAATCAAGCCTGTAATGATAACGGGCGACCACAAGGTAACGGCAAGTGCTATAGCAAGAGAGATCGGCATTATGCGTGACGGCGATATAAGCCTTGACGGAGTTCAGCTTGACGAAATGACCGATGAGGAGCTTGACAGCGTTATCGAAAAGGTTTCCGTTTATGCCCGTGTATCTCCCGACAATAAGATAAGGATAGTTGAACGCTGGCAGAACAAGGGTAAGGTAGTAGCTATGACAGGCGACGGTGTAAACGATGCTCCTGCGCTGAAAAAGGCAGATGTAGGTGTTGCTATGGGTATCACCGGTACGCAGGTATCAAAGGATGCCGCTTCAATGATACTTACCGATGACAATTTCGCTACTATCATCAAATCTGTAGCAAACGGCAGAGCAATCTACGCAAATATCAAGAATGCCGTTAAATTCCTGCTGTCAGGCAACCTTGCGGCAATAATCGCAGTATTATGTACCGCTATACCCGGACTTCCGACGCCGTTCACGGCTGTTCAGCTCCTGTTTATAAATCTTCTTACCGACTCACTGCCTGCTATAGCCATAAGTATGGAAAAAGCAGATAAATCGCTCCTTTCGCAAAAACCAAGAAATACAGGCGAATCCTTCCTCACAAAAGCAATGTCGCTCGGCATAGTGACAGGCGGAGTGCTTATCGCCGCCGCTGTAATGACCGCCTACTTTATCGGAAGCGCAGTTTCAGCCGGGCTTGGCTGTGCAATGGCATTCAGCACACTGTGTATATCAAGGCTGTTTCACGGCTTCAACTGCCGCAGTGATAAGTCGATATTCAAAGTCGGCTTAACGTCAAACAGATTCTCACTGCTTGCTTTTCTTGCAGGAATAATATTCCTTGTTTTAGCGGTATTTGTTCCCGGTGTAAGCGGCTTGTTCTCGGCACAGCTTATGAATATCGGATATTTCGGTATCTCGCTTGCAATAGGCTTTGTACCTACGCTGATAATACAGCTTGCAAGGATCATCAGAGAGGCACGCAGAAAATAATCTGCGACCGACATAAATCAAAAGCAGTTCTGAATGAAAAAAAGGTTTACATTTCATTCGGTATATGGTACAATAAAACTGCGGTAATACCGTAATTTTTGTTTGGATGGTAAATAGTATGAGCATTGAAAAGAAACTCTGGGGCAATCATAACGGAAAGGATTGCTACTTATTCACGCTTGAAAACGGCAATATGACAGCCGAGATTACAAACTACGCAGGCTCGCTTGTAAAGCTGATCGTACCCGATAAGGACGGTAACAAGGGCGATATACTCTTAGGCTATGATACGCTTGACGGTTACATAGCAGGAACAAGCAGTCAGGGCGCTTTAGTCGGAAGATATGCAAACCGTATCGGCGGCGCTAAGTTCACCCTTAACGGCAAGGAATATACTCTTGCCAAAAACGACAACGGCAACACGCTTCACGGCGGTAATGTCGGCTTCAATAAGAAGGTCTGGGATGTCAAGGATTACGGCGAAAACGACAATCCCTATGTAGTGTTCTCCTACACGAGCGTTGACGGCGAGGAGGGCTTCCCCGGAACGCTGACGCTTGATGTTAAGTATACTCTGACAGCCGATTCGATTGAGATATGCTATAATGCGGTAAGCGACAAGGATACGGTGATGAATTTCACTAACCACTCGTATTTCAATCTGAACGGAACCGACGCAGGAAATATCAAGGACCATATCGCACAGATATTTGCCGATAAATACACCCCCGTAAGCCCTGTGCTTATCCCTACAGGAGAAATAGCAAGCGTAAAGGGTACTCCGTTTGACTTTACCGCACCTAAGAGAATAGGCGAGGATATGGATAACGGCAAGCTCCCCGGCGGCTATGACCATAACTATGTTTTAGGCGAAACAAAGGAAATGAGAAAAGCCGCAGAGATATATTCAGATAAGACAGGCAGAGTAATGACCACCTACACCGATATGCCCGCTATACAGTTCTATATAAGCGGCGGTCTTGGCGGCGAAACAGGCAAGGGCGGCAAGGAAATGTTCAAGAATCAGGGCTTCTGCCTTGAAAGCCAGTTCTGCCCCGACTCACCCAACAAGCCTCAGTTCAAGCCCACTTGCGTTTATAAGGCAGGGGAGCAGTACAACTTTACTACCATATATAAGTTCTCTGTAAAATAAAAAATATAACAAAAATACCGCAATCCCATCCGGAATTGCGGTATTATATTACTGCCCGAAATGTGTTGTTTCCTTCGGCTCAAGCGCAAGCTCTTCCTCCTTGCACGGTCTGACGATCAGCTTAGATATACAATTATCGTGAACCTCGATAACCTTGAAAATTATATCTTTATAGCGAACCTTCGGGTGTTCGCCCTCTTCTTCGGGAATATATCCGAGCAGGTCGGTAACAAAGCCTGCGATAGTGTCATATTCGTGGTCTTCTTCAAGTTCATAGCCGAACAGTTCGAGTACATCTTCGGGATCGGCCTCACCGCTGACCTCGTATGCGCCGTTCGAGCGGGGGATTATCATATCCTTTTCCTCGTCATACTCGTCCTCTATGTTGCCCATTATCGACTCGATTATATCCTCAAGCGTGATGATACCTGCCGTACCGCCGTATTCGTCAATCACAATGCCCATACCCGACTTGAGATTAGTCAGGAACTTGAACACGTCCGAACAACTGCACGATTCGGGAACATATACCGCCTCACGCAGAAAGTCCTCTATTTTCAGCTTATCCTTGTTTTCGTTTCCGACAAGGCAGAGAAGATCCTTTACTATGATTATTCCGACTATAGCGTCAATGTTTTCCTTGTATACGGGTATTCTTGAAAAGCCCTTTTCAAGCGCAATATAGACAATATCGTCAAGAGATGAATTTACATCTACTCCGACTATGTTCTTTCTGTGCGTCATTACATCCGATGCGACAAGATCGCCGAACTCAAACACGTTGTTTATCAGCTGTGCCGATTCGTCCTCAAGGTTGCCGTATTCGTTGCCCGCATCGACCATAGACATAATGTTGTCCTGCGTGGTTTCTTCCTTGTCGTAGTAGCTGTCGCCGAGTGCCTTTGATAACAGCTTATCAAGACCTTTGTTCAGTAAAATCAGCGGTGCAAGCAGTATCTTTACCGCTCGCTTAGGTTTTCGGGGGTCTGCGTCCATTTTGTTTCCTTTCAAATATCAAAATATATTTTTCGGCAGAACTTCGTGTCCTGCCGATATCTTTATATATCTTACCATATTTTATGACATAAATCAAGACTTTATATCAAGTCCGAAGAAACGCACCGCATTTTCATTGCAGATTCTAATAGCTTCTTCAGTCGGTATGCCCTTTATTTCAGCCAGCTTTTCCGCTGTTTTATGCGTCATAGAGCTGTCACAGCGACTTCCTCTGAACGGCACGGGTGCCATATATGGGCTGTCCGTTTCAAGCATTATTCTGTCACTTGGGATAATCTCGCACGAATGTACCGCCTTTTTAGCATTCTTGAAGGTCAATACGCCTGTAAAGCTGATATATGCGCCGAGCTTTAAAAGTTCCTTGGCTGTTTCCGGACTTCCTGAATAGCAATGCACCACAAATTTATCCGGAGTAGTGCGGTGCAGTATTTTCATCATATCTTCCGTAGCGTCACGGCAGTGGATAACGGCAGGAAGGGAAAGTTCGTTTGCAAGCTTTATCTGATTTTCAAATATCTCCTGCTGTCTTTCTGCGTCATAGCCGTCATAGTGATAGTCAAGTCCTATCTCGCCTATAGCGACCGCCTTTTTATTCTTTGCAAGCGTTCTCAGTATATCAATGTAATTATCGGGTGTGTCGGCTATATTTTCGGGGTGAATACCCACCGCACAGAATACATTTTCGTAACGCTCCGTAAGTTTCAGAGAAAACTCGCAGGTCGGAATATCCACGCTCATATTTATGATTGCCAGCACATTATCGGATAAAATGCGGTCGAGAACCTCATATCTGTCCTCGTCAAACCACCTGTCGTCATAGTGTGCGTGAGTATCTATAATTTTCATTACTTCAATATCTTTACGCTGTCACGGATAATCAGCTTGCCCGTTACAAGCGTTCTGCCCCTTGAATAATTTTTATCCCTTATCTTCTTGATTATCGTTTCGACAGCCTCATAAGACATTCTCTTGCTGTCAACATCTATCGTTGTAATACGGGGATTTGAAATAGTAGAGTAGATGTGGTTATCGTAGCCGACTATCGAAATGTCATCGGGTACTACATAGCCCTCGCTTCTGAGCTGATTGAGCAGGCAGTATGCCGCCTCGTCACAGTTGCAGACAAAAGCGGTCGGCTTCTGTGCAGGAAGGTCAAAGTGAGGATAGCTTGTGCCTTCGGGGCCTCTGTCGTCAATTACCCACTCACTGCGCAGCGGTATGCCTTTTTCAAGCAGAGCCTTGTAATATCCGAGGTATCTGTCCTGTATGCTTGATGTTGACGTTATAGTACCGAGGAAGCCTATGTTGCGGTGTCCTGCGTTTATAAGATAGTTTGTAAGCATATAAGAGCCGAAGAAGCTGTCTGAAAGAATGGTGTCTGTGCGGTTGTCACTGCTGTAGAAGTCAAGGAAAACCACAGGAATATCAAGGTCCAGCAGCTCGCTTACATATTCATCGTCAAACTGTCCGAGTACGATTACGCCGTCAACCTTTTTGTCCGATACCGAATTCGGCATTGAACGGTTCGCCTGATCGCTTTCTGAAATTACATCGAGTATGCCGTAATAGTTCTGCTTTTGCAGAAGTTCCACGATATGACGGTACATTACCCAGTAGAATGCACTTGCGTCATTTATAAAGTGCTTTGCCACTACTATACTTATGTTGAACGTAAAGCCTTCCTTAGATGACTTTGACGTATAGCTGAAACGGTATCCCATTTCGTTTGCCTTCTGCTTTATCTTCTCACGAAGCTCCTCGCTGACGCCGTCCTTGTCGCCCAGTGCCTTTGATACTGTAACTGTGCTTATATCCATAGCCTTTGCTATGTCGCTCATTGTAACGGATTTTTTCTTCATCAAATCTTACCTCTGTACTCGTCAATTTAGCTAATAACTTTATATCTGCCTTTATATAATAGTGTAACCTAAAACCGAACTTTTGTAAAGTAACTTTTTGCACAAAAAACAATTGTATACATGCGTTCTGTTTATAAAATTAGCTAAAGTTATAATTGTAACGCTCCGTTTTCACTGTTTTAAGCGGATTCAGGGTAAAAAACGTACACTTTTTAAGAAAATAATACGTTTTTATGAAAACCGTTATCACGATTTTTTTGAAGTAAAAACCTGCGCTTTGTAACAAATGATAAAATTACATATCGAATTTTGGTCAAATGTTACATTGAAAACGGTTTCACAATACTGTATAATTGTAATATAGCTTAATTGAGGGAGAAAATGCTGATGAGTGTTACTATCAAGGACGTTGCAAAGGCGGCTAACGTTTCCGTTGCAACCGTTTCAAGAGTTCTTAATAAAAAATCCAACGTTTCCGAAGAGGCGATACAGGCGGTAAACAGTGCTGTTCAGGCACTCGGATACAGCCCCAGCTTTCTTGGCAGAGATTTAAGAAAAAGCGAAACGAGAAGAATACTTGCCATCATAGCGTCAACAGAGCAGAGTTTCTACTCGGACGTTATAAGAGGTATGGAGGTAGCCGCATTCTCGCAGGGCTATGATGTTCTGATTGCTACCACCCACGACGATCCAAACCACGAAATGCACCTGCTCGGTATGCTTTTCTCAAGAGCCGTAGACGGTGCGGTACTGCTCGGTCCTAAGCTGGACGCCGCAACCATCAATTCGCTCGGTGAAAAGCACAATATAGCAATGTGCCTTGAACGTCTTGACAACTGTAATGTGCTTACCGTCACGATAGATAACGTAAAGGCAGGCCGTGACGCAGTAAACTACCTTATCCGCAAGGGTCATAAGAAGATAGGCCTTATCACAACTTTACAGAGAAGCCAGTCAAGCATTGACCGTGAGATAGGCTACAAGCTGGCACTCAAGGATAACGGAATTCCCTATAACGAGGATTACGTTTATTTCGGCGGTTATGAAACAGAGCAGGGTATGAGAGGCTGTGAATACCTTATGAACCTGCCAAGCCCCCCGACAGCAATATTCTCGATTTCGGATATAATCGCAATCGGCGCAATGAACTATGCGCTTTCAAAGGGTTACAGGATAGGCAAGGATCTTATCTTCATGGGCTTTGACAATATCCAGTATTCACATATGTTCGTACCCCACTTATCTACAGTCGAACAGCCGTGTTATGCACAGGGCAAGCTGGTAATCGAGAAGCTGATTGAAAATATGAAAGCGACAAATCCCGACCACAATCTTTATACATTACCGCACAGCCTTGTTCTGAGAGAATCTACAGGCGATTGATATAATAATTGATATAAAAAAGCATCACCCCGTTCACCTATGTGAACGGGGTTTTACATTACTGCTGTTCAGTATTATTCTTATTTTTCTGCTTTTTCGGCTTCTTTTCGTCAACCTGCACTCTATCCGGGTTGCAGTCCTCAAACTCGAACCAGAACGTACTGCCGACACCGACCGTACTGTCCGCACCGAAATTTAACCTGTGCATTTCAAGCACACCCTTTACGATAGACAATCCGAGTCCGCTGCCTTTCTTTGCACGCTGATGCGTTTCGCCGTTCTTCTTGACACGATAGTATCTGTCCCAGACATATTTAAGATTTTCCGGATCAATGCCTATACCGCTGTCGCACACCTCAAGTCTTGCGGTTGTCGGTGTCTTGTGATACAGATTTACTCTTACAGTCTTGTCATTACCTGTATAGGTCAGAGCGTTGTTGATAAAGTTGTATACTACCTGATCTATCTTTGTGATGTCGGCGTTTATAAATATATCCGGCTCAGCATTCAGCACCACGTTATAGTCCTTGATTTCGTTCAGCAGTGAGAAGCGTGGTACTATTTCACCGAGATGCTCAGAAAAATTCACCTTCTCATATTTAAGCTCCGCAACGCCGCTCTGCAGCTTTGACAGATCGAGAATATCCGTTACAAGCGAGGTCAGCCTGTCCGTTTCATCAATTATGACCTGCAGATGCTTTTCACGCTTTTCGGGGTTGTCGCCCGAAAGATCCCTTATCATCTCCGCATAAGCCTTTATCATCGTAAGCGGAGTACGCAGATCGTGCGAAATATTCGCCATAAGATCCTTACGCAGATTATCCGCCTTTGCTATTTCCACAGATGCGGAACTTAGCGTATCGGTAAGCTCGTTTATCTCCGTGAAGCAGTGCTTCTTCGCAGGCATATCAAACTGTCCCTGCGGCAGCTTCAGCGCCGCCTTTGATATATTGATGATAGGCTTTGAAATGCTGTTTGAGAAAATGATGGACATTATGAATGCGACAATTATGATAATACCTGCGGTAAGATTAAGCTGGCTGTGCAGAATTGCGGTCGTTGTGCCGAGCGGCTCAAGATAATTGAATATATACAGCCTTACGATGCCGTTTGTTTTAAAGAACGTGCTTTCCGTACCGTCATCAAGCTGTGCTATCAGCACGATTGCCTTGCTGTCATTGTTCGTTCTCGGAATTGTAGCGGTGAAGAACGTATTTTCGCCGGAAATGATTTCTTTCATATCGTTGGGCGAAAGGCTCGTGATGAGCGAGTACACCTCTTTGTTGCTCTTGTCAAGCGAGCTTGCCCTGAAGTAAGGGCGGTTGCTGTCGGAGATTTCTATATAAATCTTCTGCTTGTCCGCAATATCCGAAACGATGGAATTGAGGTTTTCGGGCTGCTGCGACCACGCATCCTTTATCTGCTTTGCGGCAGAAGCCGTTTCCTGTATCTTCATATATTCGTAGTAGCTTGAAAGCAGCACTACCTGAAAGAAGTACAGAAAAACTATAACTATTAGCGAGAACAGCACAAATGTCAGCCATGAACGGAAACGTATGCTGTTTAGTCTGTCTTTCATTGAAAAGTGCCTTCCTGTTCTGATGTGTACCGATATAATATTACAGCCGCCACTCAAGACGGCTGTAAAAAGTATTTAAACCTGGAACTTGTATCCCATACCTCTTAACGTTACAATGAATTTTCTGTACGGGCCGAGATTATTTCTCAGCATCTTGATATGAGTATCAATGGTTCTGTCGTCACCGAAGAAATCGTATCCCCATACCTCTTCAAGCAGCTTGTTTCTTGTAAGTGCTATGTTCTTGTTCTTCACAAGATAGAACAGCAGGTCGTATTCCTTAGGCGTAAGGTTAGCCTTTTCGCCGTCTATGAATACATCTCTTGCCGTAAAATTGATTTCAAGACCCTCAAATTTTACTGTTTCTCCGACAGGCTCATTTCCTGATTTATTACGTTTGATTATCGCATTGATACGGGCAAGTACCTCTTTGGGCGAGAAGGGCTTTACCACATAATCGTCAACGCCCATCTCAAAGCCGAACAGCTTGTCATATTCCTCTGTTCTTGCCGAAAGCATAAGTATAGGAGTATTCTTGAATTTTCTTATTTCCTTGCAGGCTGAAAAGCCGTCAAGTCTTGGCATCATTACATCCATTATTATTATGTCGAAATCCTGCTCCTTCGCCATATCGACAGCCTGCATACCGTCTACCGCCTCATATACCGTATGACCCTCATATTCGGCATATTCCTTGATGACCTCACGGATTTTCTGTTCGTCATCCGCTACGAGAATTTTATACATAGTCTTTATTCCTTTCTTTTCGGCTATCCGTTTATCGTAAAAAAAATTCAGTTTAACAAAGTAAACTGAACGGAGATAAAATAATGCACAAATCAAATTATCAATGAAATGTTGGGAGAGGAAATTATGATTATTGAATTATTCAACCACCATAAAATCTGTCAGTTTTACCTGACACTTATTATTATATCCGCCTTTTATGATGAAAATGTGTTTGAAGTCTAAAAAAACGATAAATCGCTTTTTCACTTTATTTACTTATTTTTTATCCGCTATGCCTCTCATGAATACTTTTGCGAGCTTTTCGCAGGTTTCTGGCGGAACTGCATATAACGGACTGTTAAGCGTTGAGCTGTCGCCCGTCGGAATGGAAATTTCAATCCTTCCTATGCTGTCTTTGATGTTGTAGCACATCTTACCGCCGATATATCCGATATACAGCTTTGCGCTGTACATTTCGAAATCGTCGGCTATCATTCCCGTATGCGTGTCGGGCGAAACCGAGAAAGACGAACCGATATTGATGCTGTTATCCGAAACGCCGACATTCAGCACGAACAGATTTCTGTCCGAGCATCTCACCATAGCCTTAAGTATGCTGAATACAGCTACATACAACAGCTTTTCGCTTATGTTGACAGGTATATCCTCATATATAGGCTTGTCGGTGCTGAGCCTGAAAACGATCGGTATACTGCTCATTTCCTTGTTGGCACGCTCTATTATTTTGTTCAGCTTTTCAAAGAAATATATGGCAGGCGCAGGGGGTGTCTTACGGTAAATGACCGTAGCAAGCTCCGACAGCACCTCTATATTACGCTGTATGCTGTTCAGTGCGTTATCCTCGTTACAGTTCTGTGTTGCTTTTGCGACATCGCTTCTTGCCTGTGAAAGCAGATAGCATATATCGGCATAAGTGTTTGTGCTTCCAAGCTGCATCAGCACCTCGGTAAGAGTGTTGACACGCCAGAGGATAAAACGCTCATCTCCGTCGGCAAAGGATGTACATTGCGCAGAGTATTCATTCCCGTCGATATTTACCTGTTCGGTAAGAATATCGCAGTTGATACCTTTAGGGAAAACTATTGTTTCTCCGCAGGCGGCATTTTTCCATTTGATATTACCGAATTCGTCACTTAAAAAGAACGATGTTCCCGATGAGCCGTAAAGCATTTCGAGAGATTCTGTTATTTTCTCCATAGCAATTGTGTCCTTTACGGAATTTTATTTGTTTTCGTTGTCTTTTATCAGCTTTTGCTGTTTTCCTTTATCATCAACAACATACACCCTGTCAAGCTCGGACATAAGACCTCGTTTGAAGGAAGCTCTGTATTCGTTGCGAAGCTCAAGCTGTTCTTCCTTCTCCTCGGTCGTAAGCTCACGCTCCCTAGACTTACGGGCAAGATAATTTATCCTGTCTATTTTAGCTTTATCCATAATTAAATTTCCTTTATACAAGATTTTTTATTTTTGTGATTATTCTGTTCGGCTTTTTAAGTATAAACCATACTGCCGCCGCTATGAATGTGCCGGTAACAACTGCGGCGACTGCAAGAAACGGAAGGTACGCAAATACGGACAGCGAATATATAAACGAAGCCGCAAAAATCTGCCCTACGTTATGCATCACCGCCGAGAATATTCCGGCAGGGAATACTCCCCACGCTTCTTTTATAAAAAGGTGCGTGACCGCCATTGCGGCAAACGACAGCGTACCGCCGCACAGAGAAAACAGCAAAGCCGTGATATTGCCCGATACAAGCGCCGACAACAATATCCGTGCAATAAGTATCAGTGCGGTATCATATGCTTTCCACCGACCGCCGAGATACAGTGAGAAAAGAACAGGGAAGTACGCAAGACCTATTCTGAAGCCCGGTATTGCGACAACAGGCGGTATCATTCCCTCGACAATATACAGCGTAAGCGACATTACCGCAAGAAGCGCAGAGAAAACTGTTTTTTTAACTGTCATAGCTGTATTCTCCCCGTCTTGCTTCAACACGGATAACCAGCTTATGAGGCATACATACTATAGGCTGGATTCCGTCCGATACAGGCGCTGTCTTTACGCATATTTTGTCGGGGCAGTCTGCGTCCGAAACGCTTATAGCTCCGCCGCTGACCTTAATAACATTATAACCGCCGTCATCGGAATATACGGTAAACGTCTGCTCGCTTTCGCTGTCAAGCTCTACAGTTCTAATCAGCTTGCCGTTACTGTAAATACAGGCTGTGTGTCCTGCTGTTGTTCTGCCGACAAACAGAATGCCGAGCAATGAAAGAAAAACGATACATACGATAATAATAAGGCATACGACCTTGCGCTTGTCACCGATAAACCTGCTCATGATGCTTTGAAATCCGCAGATATGCCGTCCGAAACCGAAACGGTACCGTCATTTCTTGTGATGATATATTCCGCAATGTTGTATTTTTCGTAAAACTCAGCGGTTTTTTCTTCGCCCATCACGAAAAATGCGGTAGACAGCGCATCGCTTATAAGACCGCTTGCAGAATAGACAGTACAGCTTTTTATTCCGTTGTCGGCAGGATAAGCCGTGGACGGATCTATTATGTGGATGTACTTTTTGCCGTTATGCTCGACATATCGGTTTGCGCCGTTTGAAGTGGCGATGTAGCCCTCGTCTACAGTGAGAGTGCCTACAAGCGTGTTCGTTTCATCGGCGGTGATTGATATTCTGCGGCTGTTGCCGTTATCCTTGCCTATCGTAAGAATGCTTCCGCCGAAATCCACCACTGCCGATGTAACTCCGGATTTTCTCAGATACGAGTCAAGCATATCCATAGCGTAGCCCTTTGCCGCCGCACCGAGATCGAGCGAGAAGCCGCCGTCGGTGAAGCAGACAGAAGTATTCTCATCATCAAATTCGATGTTGCGGTAACTATGCTTTCCTGCGAGTTTTTTCAGTTCATCGCTGTCTGGCATAGGTGGGTTTTCCGTGCCGAAGCCCCACATATCCGAAATATCGCCGAGCGTTATATCAAAAGCACCGTCTGTAAGACGTGAAAGTTCTGTACAGCTTTTGAGCAGATTATATGTCGATGTGTCGACCGTCACTTTTCCTGAACCTGCGTTTTTGTTGATTTTTGAAATTTCGCTGTCCGCTTTTGTTCTTGAAAGGGTATCGTCAAGCTCGTTGAGCATTCCCACAGCGCCTGTGCAGACTTCCTCAGCCGATATTCCGTCACCCGTTTCATATATTGCAAACGATACGAAAGTGTCAAAAGTAAAGCTGTCGTGCCTGTAAGGCTCAGCCTTGCCGCAGCCGCCAAGACAAGCGGGCAGGGATACAGCAAAAAGCAGTGTCGGGATCAAAGATGTTTTTTTCATACCTTCTCCATTCGTTTTGTACATACTATTATATACCAAAAAGGTTCGGATTTCAACTGATTTTCTTTAATTTATATTGTATTATTGTCCGAATGTGCGTCTGCAACAAAAAAGTTGCATTTCAGACGTGTTTGTGATATAATCATTTAGTATGGAATTTTGTTTTTTGTTTTGGCTGTAAGCACGGCTCAGAACGTATGTTTACGGAGGCTGTATGCGTATTATCGGAATAGACCCCGGCTATGCGATTGTCGGTTTCGGTGTCGTTGATTATATCGGCGGAAAATTCAGCGTCAAGGATTTCGGCGCAATAACAACCGATAAGGATACGCCGTTTCCTAAACGTCTTTGTGAAATATATGAAGATTACTGTCAGATACTGGATAACTGGAAGCCTGATGCGCTTTCAATAGAACGTCTTTATTTCACGAACAATCAGAAAACAGGAATAGATGTCGCACAGGCAAGAGGCATTATAATAATGGCGGCGGCACAGCGTGGTATCGAAATAAACGAGTACACGCCCTTACAGGTAAAGCAGGCTGTCGTAGGCTACGGTCAGGCGGTAAAAAAGCAGGTGCAGGAGATGACTAAAAACATTCTCAAGCTCTCCTGCGTGCCAAAGCCAGATGATACTGCGGACGCACTCGCAATGACAATATGCCACGCCCAGACAAGCGGCTCATTGCTCAGAAACATAAAGGCATCAAATATATAAGAAAAGAGTTTTGATTTATGATATACAGTGTTAACGGAACGGTAGACCTTATCGAGCCTAACCTTGCGGTCATCGACTGCGGCGGTGTGGGCTATGCCTGCCGCACCACAGCGAATACGCTGTCACAGCTTAAAATCGGTGAAAAGGCAAAACTGCTGACCTATCTTTCCGTAAGAGAGGATGCGGTCGAGCTGTTCGGCTTTTATGATGCCGCAGAGCTTAATTGCTTCAGGATGCTGATTTCCGTTTCCGGTGTCGGACCTAAAGCGGCACTGTCGATATTATCGGGAATGACGCCGCAGGCATTCGCACTTTGCGTTGCGTCCGGTGACGGCAAGACGCTTACAAACGCACCCGGCATCGGCAGAAAAACCGCAGAACGCATCGTACTTGAACTTAAGGATAAGGTATCGAAGCAGGACGTAGCCGCAGGTGTAAAGGGCAGTGCAGTGCCGATAGTCGCCGCCCCGTCAAATACCTATGCCGAGGCAGTATCGGCACTTATGGTACTCGGCTATTCAAACGGCGAGGCAGCCTCCGCACTCAGCGGACTTGACCCGTCGGCACCCTCAGACGAGCTTATAAGAGCAGGGCTTAAAAAGTTAGCTAAATTCTGATGCTCGTCACGCATTAACTTTGAAGGGAAAGCGTATAAATGATTGAGAGAAATGACCTTTCATATACAGCCGATGACGAAGGCGCAAGAATAGTTGAGCCTCAGTTTTCCGCAGAGGATACCGATGTTGAGTTTTCCCTGCGCCCAAGAAAGCTGAACGAGTACATCGGACAGGAGAAGGTAAAGGAAAATTTACAGGTATATATACAGGCGGCAAAGAAAAGAAACGAAAGCCTTGACCACGTTTTGCTGTACGGTCCTCCCGGACTTGGCAAGACAACGCTTGCAGGAATAATAGCAAACGAGATGGGCGTTAATTTCAAAGTCACCTCAGGCCCCGCAATCGAAAAGCCGGGCGAGCTTGCGGCTTTGCTTACAGGGCTTCAGGCGGGCGATGTGTTGTTTGTAGACGAGATACACCGCCTTTCAAGACAGGTAGAGGAGATACTCTATCCCGCTCTTGAGGACTGCGTGCTTGATATTATGATAGGAAAAGGGCCTTCTGCCCAGTCGATAAGAGTTGACCTGAACAGATTTACCCTTATCGGCGCTACAACAAGAGCAGGACAGCTTACAGGGCCTCTGCGTGACAGGTTCGGAGTGATAATGCGTCTTGAAATGTACACCCCGGATGAGCTTTGCGATATTGTAATGCGTTCATCGGTCATACTTTCCATTCCCTGTGACAGAAGCGGCGCTATGGAGATAGCAAAGCGTTCAAGAGGAACTCCCCGTATCGCAAACCGCCTGCTCAAGCGTGTGCGTGACTTTGCGGAAGTTATGGGCAACGGAAAGATTACAAAGGAAATGGCAGACATTGCGCTCAACAGGCTTGAGATAGATAAGCTCGGTCTTGACAGCCTTGACAAGCGTTTCCTCACTATGATAATAAACGGCTATAACGGCGGTCCTGTCGGACTTGAAACGCTGGCGTCCGCACTCGGCGAAGAATCGGTCACGCTCGAGGATGTATGCGAGCCGTACCTTATGCAGCTGGGATTTATTTCACGAACACCCAGAGGCAGATGTGCGACCGAGCTTGCGTATAAGCATCTCGGACTTGTGCGTGACGGTCAGCAAAGGCTTGATTGATTTATAAAGATAAATTGCAGACTGTCGAAAAACCTCTATTGTTATCAAAAAATTGGGTTGAGGGGCGTAGCCCCCAACAGGGACTAGGGGCGGTAGCCCCAGTAAATAGCCCCTTCCCACGGGGAAGGGGTTTGGGGTTGGGGATAGAGAATTTGCTCTATTTTTTATAAAAGCAGACTTTTTCTCCAAAATGTGATTTATAAAAATAGATTGTTGTGTTTGAAAAAAAGAAGAAAGGTATTTTAAGCATCATGGGCAGATTATTCGGAACAGACGGTGCCAGAGGTATAGCCGTAACAGAGCTTACCTGCGAGCTTGCAATGAATATAGGCAGAGCCGCAGCCATCGTACTTACAAAGCAGAAAACTCATAAAGGTAAAGCAAGGATACTGATAGGCAAGGACACAAGAATATCTTCGGATATTCTCGAATCTGCGCTTATCGCAGGCATAACCTCGGTAGGTGCTGACGTTGAGCTTCTCGGAGTGGTACCCACCCCAGCCGTAGCCTATCTTGTAAGATATTACGGAGCGGATGCAGGCGTGATGATTTCAGCCTCGCACAACAGCGTTGAATATAACGGCATAAAGCTGTTCTCATCGACAGGCTTCAAGCTCCCTGATGAAGTCGAAAACGAGATAGAGGCGCTGATACTCGACACTCCGGAAAAAATGACGCTTGTTGACGGCTCGGATGTCGGCAGAGTAAAAACTTTGTACGGTGCCGTAAGCGAGTACAACGAGCATATCCAGTCGACCGTCGACGGAAAGTTTCAGGGACTTCTTGTTGCGATAGACTGTGCGAACGGCAGTGCAAGCGCAACCGCAGAGTCGCTTTTCTATAAGTTCGGAGCGGAATATGTCTACATCAACAACGAGCCTGACGGCCTTAATATCAACGATAAATGCGGCTCTACACATATAGAACAGCTTGTAGAGCTTGTTAAAAAGCGTGGCTGTGACGTGGGCTTTGCGTTTGACGGCGATGCGGACAGATGCCTTGCTGTTGATGAAAAGGGCAACATAATAGACGGCGATAAGCTGATAGCTATCCTCTCACGTTATATGAAGGAAATGGGTACACTGAAAAACAACACTGCTGTCGTCACCGTAATGAGCAATCTCGGCTTCCACCGCTTTATGAACGAAAACAAGATAGAAACGGTATGCACGAAGGTCGGCGACCGTTACGTTCTTGAAGAAATGCTGAATAACGGTTATAATATAGGCGGCGAACAGTCCGGACACATTATTTTCCTCGACCACGCAACCACAGGTGACGGACAGCTTACAGCGGCACAGACCCTTGAACTGCTGTCAAAATGCAAGCGTCCGCTGTCACAGCTTGTAAAGGACATACCCGACTTCCCCCAGCTTCTTGTCAACGTAAAGATAACCGAGGACAAAAAGGGACTATGGGAAAAGACGCAGAAGATAACCGATATTATCGCACAGGCTGAACAGGCTATGGGCGAAAACGGCAGGATACTCGTCAGAGAAAGCGGAACAGAACCGCTTGTACGAGTTATGATAGAGGGCAAAGACGAAAAGGAAGTGCATCACTGGACAAATCTCATCGCAGACACAATAAAAGAGTGTCTGTGCCGATGAAATGTTAGAGGAGTTTTTATGGCAAAGATAGAAGCAGAGCTGTACGGCAATTTTGATATTATACTTATGGATCTTCACAACACCGTTATGAGAGGCAGCACCAGCGCATCTCTTGAAGAAAGCTCGGATATCGTAGTCGGCAGCACCCGATGCGCCATCCGTGCGTATGAGCGTTACAGCTATCTCGGCAATGGCAGGGTAAGTATGAACGTTACCTTGTTCCAGACCGATGGCAGAATATTCGTTTCGGTAACGTCGACAGGCGGCAGTCAGGCGGTATTCTTTAAAATTAACAGGATAGGCGAAAACTCGTTTCTTGACACGATACGACCGACAGTAGACAGTTACAGGATAAGGTGAACCGACTTGAGAAAATCACAGGATTGGCAGGACTACAGACTTATAGATGCGTCTGACGGTCAGCGACTTGAAAAATGGGGCGGAATAACGCTTGTGCGACCCGACCCGCAGATAATATGGAAAAACCCCGACCCCTCGCCGCTGTGGAGCAAGGCGGATGCGGTATATCACCGTTCATCAAGCGGCGGCGGAAACTGGGAATACAGAAAACAGCTCCCTGAAAGCTGGAACATAAGCTACAAGGGACTTACCTTTATGGTAAAGCCCACAGGCTTCAAGCACACGGGAATATTTCCCGAACAGGCGGTCAACTGGGACTTATGCTCAGAGCTTATAAAGAACGCCGGCAGGGAGATAAACGTGCTTAATATGTTCGCCTATACCGGCGGTGCAACGCTCGCCTGTGCAAAGGCAGGCGCAAAGGTATGTCACCTTGACGCAGTAAAGGGTATGGTGGACTGGGGCAGGACAAACGCAAAGCTAAGCGGTCTTTCCGACAAGCCGATAAGGTGGATAGTAGACGATGCGGTAAAGTTTCTCGGCAGGGAGATAAGGCGAGGCAACCGCTATGACGGCATCATCCTCGACCCCCCAAGCTATGGCAGAGGAACAAACGGCGAGATGTGGAAGCTTGAGGACAGCATATGCGACCTTATGAATATGTGCACCGAGGTGCTTTCCGATAACCCTCTGTTCATTGTACTCAACAGCTACACGACAGGTCTTTCCTCATCGGTAATGACTTACCTTTTACAGATGACGGTAGGCAGAAAATACAAGATAAGAGTAGATTCGCAGGAAATAGGACTTCCCGTTGAACAGACAGGGCTTGCAGTGCCTGCGGGAAACACCGCTGTAGTATATTTCGATTAAACGGCGGCAAAGGAGAACGGATTGAAAGATAACGAGATAATTAAAACCGAAGACCTTATATTCGATTATACCGTATTTGACGAAAACGGCGATGAAACAGGCAAGAACCGCATTCTTACCGACATAAACCTTTCGATAGAAAAGGGCAGTTTCGTAGCTGTGCTTGGCCATAACGGAAGCGGCAAGTCGACCCTTGCGAAGCACTTCAACGGCATTCTTCTTCCCACCTCGGGCAAGGTGCTTGTTGACGGCATAGATACGACAGACGAGAGCAGGATATACGATATACGTCAGACTGTCGGAATGGTTTTCCAGAATCCCGACAACCAGATAGTAGCGACTATTGTTGAAGAAGACGTTGCGTTCGCACTCGAAAATCTCGGCGTACCTCCCGATGAAATACGCAAAAGGGTAGATGACGCACTGAAAACGGTCGATATGTATGAGTACCGCAACCACGCTCCGCATCAGCTTTCAGGCGGTCAGAAGCAGAGAGTTGCGATAGCAGGCATAATCGCAATGCGGCCACGATGTATAGTAATGGACGAGCCGACCGCAATGCTTGACCCGAAGGGCAGAAAAGAGATAATGGCGACCATAAAGACGCTCAACAAGGAGCACGGCATAACCGTTGTGCTGATAACTCATTATATGGAGGAGGCCGCAAAGGCAGACCGTGTTATAGTTATAGACAAGGGCAATATACTGCTTGACGATGTGCCGAAAAGGATATTCTCACAGGTGGAGCTGTTAAAGTCGGTCGGACTTGACGTTCCGCAGGCGACCGAGCTTATGTACGAGCTTAAAAAATGCGGACTTGACGTTCCCGATGATATAATAGATGAAGATGAATGCGCACAGGTGCTGTACGACATTCTCAAAAATAAGGAATAAAAAATGAATGTGATAGAACTTAAGGGGCTTACCTATAAATACAGCGTCGGCACTCCGTTTGAGTCAACCGCTGTGGATAATGTAGACCTTACCATAGAAAAAGGCGAATTCTGCGGAATAATCGGTCACACGGGAAGCGGAAAATCAACGCTTATCCAGCACCTGAACGGGCTTGTAAAGCCGACATCTGGTGAAGTGCTGATAGACGGTCAGAATATATGGAGCAAGGGCGTTGATATACGCTCGATAAGATTCAGGGTAGGACTTGTATTCCAGTATTCCGAGTATCAGCTGTTTGAAGAAACAGTGTACAAGGATATAGCATACGGCCCTAAGAATATGGGCTGCGATGAAGCCGAGATTGACCGCAGAGTGCGTGAGGCGGCAGAAAATATGGGTATCCGTGAGGAGCTTCTTGAACGCTCGCCGTTTGACCTTTCGGGCGGACAGAAACGCCGTGTCGCACTTGCAGGCGTTATCGCAATGGATCCCGAGATACTTATCCTTGACGAGCCTGCGGCAGGACTTGACCCTATAGGCAGGGAAAAGGTACTCGGCAAGATAAGCGATTACCACAAGAAATACGGCAAGACGATACTTCTTGTTTCTCACTCTATGGAGGACATAGTAAAGTATGCCGATAAGGTGCTTGTTATGAACAAGGGCAAGCTGTTCTGCCACGAGGATACAGACAGCGTATTCGCAAGACAGGACGAAATTATAAAGATAGGTCTTGATGTTCCTCAGATCACAAAGATCATGATGAAGCTGAGAGATAAAGGTGTAGATTTAGGAAAAGATATATATACTGTTGAACGTGCCAAGGACAGAATAATGCAGTATATAGATAAAGGAACGATATGCTGAAGGATATTACAATAGGACAGTTTTTCCCGGGCAATTCAATAATCCACAGGCTCGACAGCCGTTTCAAGATAGTGCTTGATATAGCCTATGTCGTAATGCTGTTTATGGCAGGGAATTATTGCTCGCTTATCTCGGCGGGACTGTTTATGCTGATTATTTATATGATGTCGGGGATCAGCTTCAAGCTGATTTTCAAGAGCCTTAAACCCATTATGCCGATAATACTGTTTACCTGTATACTGAATCTGTTCTTTATACACGGTGAGGGAGATCCGCTTGTAAAGCTGGGATTTATCACGATTTACGCAGAGGGCATAAATACATCGGTGTTTATGACGGTGAGGATAGTGTTCCTTATTGTCGGAATGTCGCTTCTCACCTATACGACCTCGCCCATAGCGCTGACCGATGCAATCGAAAGACTGCTGTCGCCGCTCAAGAAGCTTCACTTTCCCATACACGAGCTTGCTATGATGATGACTATAGCACTGAGATTTATCCCTACTCTTATCGAAGAAACCGATAAGATAATGTCGGCTCAGAAGGCAAGAGGCGCAAACTTAGACACAGGCGGACTTGTAAAGAAGGCAAAGGCTCTGATACCCGTGCTGATACCGCTGTTCGTGTCCGCTTTCAAGCGTGCTAACGAGCTTGCTCTTGCTATGGAGTGCCGTTGCTACAGAGGCGGCGAGGGCAGAACACGCATGAAACAGCTTAAATTCGGAGCAAGGGATATTGTCGCAACGGTTGTAATGGCTGTAATGTTCACATTGATCATTCTTATGAACATTTATGTGGCTGTACCCGGAATTTAAGGTGAACTATGCGTAATCTTAAAGTAACAATGGCATATAACGGCACTGCCTATCACGGCTACCAGCGCCAGAACAACGCAAACAGCATACAGCAGACAGTCGAGGAAGTACTTTCAAAACTGCTCTGTGAGGATATTACGATAAACGGCTGTTCACGGACAGACACGGGTGTGCACGCAAGAGCGTTTGTGTTCAACGTAAAAACGAACTGCCCCATTCCCTGCGAGGGCTTTATAAAAGGCGGCAATGCACTTTTACCGCAGGATATAGCCTTTCTTTCCTGCGAAGATATGCCCGACAGCTTTCACGCAAGGTTTGACAGCAAGGGAAAGGAATACATATACAGGATTTACACAGGTGATGTGCGTGATGTTTTCTCAGCGGATACTGCGCTTCATTATCCCTATAAGCCCGATATTGAGAAAATGCGGAAAGCGGCTCGGCTTATAGTCGGCGAGCATGATTTTGCGTCCTTCTGCAAGGCAGAGGCTAAGGAGCATCTGCTGACCACCGTCAGAACTGTCTATTCGATAGATGTTGAGCAGACGGGCGATTTTGTCGAAATTAAAGTCTGCGGAAACGGCTTTCTTCACAATATGGTAAGAATTATAGTAGGAACTCTTATTTATATCAGCGAGGGAAAACGTACAGAGCAGGATATAATAAACGCACTCACAAAGCCCGACAGGGAGTTTGCGGGAAAGACCGTTTCCCCCTGCGGACTGTATCTCAACAAGGTATTTTACGAAAACGATGTTTAAATGAAAGTGGGGTAAATATGAAAGTACCCGAAAAGAATCCTCTTGAAACGGAGAAAAACAACGATATAAACGATGTTTCTCTTTACAGGAAAAAGAAGAAAAAAGCAAAGCGGATAAGAAACCTTATAATTTTGCTTGTTGTTATTCTGGCTCTTATTCCTGTATGGATATACCGTGATACGATATTTGAGCCTCTGCGTGGCATAGCGTCAAGAATATCCACCACTACGGCTCAGAGCGAGGGCTATCCCATTTCCCTCACCGGCAGGAACGATTATTCGTTCTGTCCGCTCGGTGACGGGTTCTCACTGCTAAGCGACACATATCTTTATTCGTATAACGAGAACGGCGGACAGAATTTTGCCTTACAGCACGGCTATGTTCACCCTATGACCGTTTCAAACTCAAAACGTGTGGTTATTTACGATAAGGGCGGTCACGATTTTTCTCTGTTCAACAAGACGAGCGAGATATTCAAGCAGAATATCCCCGATGAAGTCATAGTATCCGTTTTTCTCGGCAGCTCCGAGCATACAGCCGTTGTGACCTCCGGCGGAAGATACTCAAACGTTATCTACGTTTATGACGGTAGCGGAAAATGGCAGTATACACAGCGTTTCATTGACGATAACGTTATGCAGGTCGCATTCTCCGATGACAACAGGTTCATCTACGTTACAAGAGTGACCTCGGATAACGGCGATATTGTCACAAAGCTCTCAAAATACGATATTACGGGTGACGGCACTGAACTGTGGACGCAGACGATAAGCGACTGCGTGACGCTCTCGCTTTCGGTAAACGGCGGCACGCTGACCGTAACGGGCGACAGCGAAATACGCACATATAACACCGACAGCGGCGAGCTTATCGGCAATTACAGCTATCAGGGAACGATAGAGAACTTTGACGCTCTCTCATCAAAAAAGGCTTTTGTGCTTGATAATTATACAGACGGCGGAAAGAAACTGATACTTCTTGACGAAAAGTGCGAGGTGACCGCACAGGCAGAGGTGTCCTCCGATGTAAAGCGTATAAGAGTTGTCGATAACTCTGTCATTGTAATGACAGAATCGGATATAACGCAGTATGACTATTCGCTTGTGTCCGTGAAGAAAACCCTGCTCACAGACAGCTATTCGGATTTCATAAAGGTTGGCGGTTCAATACTTCTTATGGGGTATGACAGCCTTGATTGCATACAGCTTTAATTGCAGAAAGGAAGGACTATGGGAACTGAATTTTTCTGGTTTTATGATTTTATTCTTGCGGCTATACTTATAGGTATGATGTTTATAGGAGCAAAAAAGGGCTTTGTCCGTATGGTGCTGAGCCTGTGTGCCTTTGCCGCTTCATTTGTGTTAGCGCTTATGATAAGCAACGGCGTTTCGGGCTGGATATATGACAGCTTTATCAGCAAACCGCTTGAACAGACAATCTCGACCTCTATCAACGATGCGCTCGGCGACAACGTTGTTACACAGATAGGCAAGATAGATATGGAAAAGGCAAAAATAAACGGCAAGAGCATTGACAGCCTTGAGCTGAAAGCCGACAAGGCAGGCAAGGTAACCGTAAATCTCGGTAATGTGAACTTAAGCAGCACAGGCATAAGCAAGGTCGATCTTACCTCATTCGGCGTGGATAAAAACGTTGATTATTCAAATATCGATCTCGGCTCTGTGCAGATATACGAAAGTGATATTGAGAAGTACGGCATCGAGAATATGATACTTACTGAGGTTCTTGCACAGAATATCAAAAACAGCGAGGTTGCCGACAGCGTAAACGAAATAATAGATAAAGTCGGTGAAACCGTTCCTGCTCTCGACCTTAAAGGCAAGACGATAGAGGACATTGACAGCGGTACGATAAACAGCGTTGTTGTAAGCGTAGTGCAGTCGTCGGGCAATCCCGGCAAGGCTGTTCTTGACAACGTTGCAAAGCCCGTAGTGCTTGTACCGTTAAGAACGATCATATTTGTTGTTCTGTTCATTCTTATATTTATTATCCTCTCGATAGTAATAAAGGCGACATCCGTTATAAACAAGCTGCCGCTTATAGGAAAGCTGAATTCCCTTCTGGGCGGTGTTGCAGGACTTTTGCAGGGACTTGTAATAGTGTTCATTGTTGTGATAATAGCCCATATGGCTGTTGAGCTGACAAACAACACGCTTATATTCCTGAACGATATGACTATCAACAAGTCTTTTGCGTTCAGTAAAATATACAACTTCTCGTTCCTCGATTTCCTTAACTAAATACTCAGTTAACAAAAGAGAACTATAATAATAAGTAAGCTGTTAACAGCAGTGTTATTTTACGAAACCGCCCCTTCGCATAAGCGATAACAGCTTACAATACAATAAAAATACAAAAGAACCTAAAGAAAGGTTGGATATAAATGCTTTGCTCAAGATGTAAAAAAAGACAAGCGGTAGTTTTTATCTCGACAATACAGGGCAACGACAAGCGTGACGAAGGACTTTGCCTTATCTGCGCAAAAGAGCTCGGTGTTCCGCAGGTAAACGACTACCTTGAAAAAATGGGAATCAGCGATGAGGACCTTGAAGAAAGCTATAAAATGATTTTCGGTGACGTTGATGAAGAAACAGACGCAGACAGCGGCGCAGACGATGACTTCACACCGGGCGGCGCAGGTACAATGATGCCCTTCTTCAAGCGTTTTGCCGCAAACAAGGACAGTCAGACCGAAAGCGAAAAGCAGGACTTAAAGGACGATAAGAAGCACAATAAGAAAAAAGAGGAGAAAAAGAGAAAATTCCTCGATACCTATTGCACCAATCTTACCGCCAAGGCAAAAAAAGGCGAGATTGACCGTATAATCGGCAGAGAGAAAGAAATCTACCGTGTAATGCAGATATTATCCCGCCGTACAAAGAACAACCCCTGCATAATAGGCGAACCCGGTGTCGGTAAAACCGCTATTGCAGAGGGCATAGCTCAGAAGCTGGCGGACGGCGATGTTCCCTTCAGACTTCAGGGTAAGGAGCTTTATATGCTCGACCTTACCTCCCTTGTCGCAGGCACGCAGTTCAGAGGTCAGTTCGAAGGCCGTGTGAAAGCGCTTATTGAGGAGATAAAGACCGCAGGTAATATAATCCTCTTTATTGACGAGGTCCATAACCTTGTCGGCACAGGCGACAGCGAAGGCACGATGAATGCCGCAAATATCCTCAAGCCTGCTTTGTCAAGGGGAGAGGTGCAGGTCATCGGCGCTACAACGTTCAACGAGTACAGAAAGTATATCGAAAAGGATTCCGCGCTTGAAAGACGTTTCCAGCCCGTAACGGCAAACGAGCCGTCAATAGAGGATACTATCGAGCTTTTAAAGGGCATCAAGGAATACTACGAAGAATACCACAAGCTGTATGTCAGCGATGATATTTTAAAAAGCTGTGCCGTTCTCAGTGAACGCTACATTACCGACAGGTATCTTCCCGACAAGGCGATAGACCTGCTCGACGAGGCGGCGGCTTGCGCCAGCATAAACAGCAAGGAGCTTACCGAGTACGAACAGCTTAAAAAGAAAAACAAGGCTCTTGAAACCGAAGAAAACAACCTGTCCGCCGAAACCGAGAACAAGGATTATCAGCGTATAGCCGAGATAAAGACCGAGCTTGCAAAGAATACAGCCCGTATTGACGAGCTTGAGCCTATGATAAAGGAAGTGCACGTTACAGAAAACGATGTCTGCAAGGTCATCGAGCTGTGGACGGGTATCCCGGCAAGCAAGCTGCTTGAAACCGAATTCAAGCGTATCGCAAACCTTGAAACTGTGCTTAAATCAAAGGTAGTCGGTCAGGACGAAGCGTGCGAGCTTGTAGCCGCCGCTATAAAAAGAACACGAGTTCAGCTTTCCGCACGCCGCAGACCTGCGTCATTCATTTTCGTAGGACCTACCGGTGTCGGCAAGACCGAGCTTGTAAAGGTGCTTGCAAATGAGCTTTTCAATACGGTCGATCCGCTTATAAGGCTTGATATGTCCGAGTTTATGGAAAAGCACAGCGTTTCGAGAATCATCGGCTCGCCTCCCGGATATGTAGGATACGATGAGGCAGGTCAGCTTACCGAAAAGGTACGCAGAAAGCCCTATTCCGTAATTCTCTTTGACGAGATAGAAAAGGCTCACCCCGATGTAATGAACATTCTCCTGCAAATTCTTGACGAAGGCAAGGTGACCGATGCTCACGGCAGAACGGTCAGCTTCGAGAATACCGTAATCGCCATGACCTCAAACGCAGGTTCATCATTCAATACAAGCGGTCTTGGCTTTGCAAAGAGCGAGGCGGATATTTCAAAAGACAAGGCGATGAAGGCTCTCGGTGAATTCCTTCGCCCCGAATTCCTGAGCCGTGTTGACGAGGTAGTAGTGTTCAAGCCCCTCACCCTCGATGCCTACAAGGGCATTGCCGGACTTATGATAGGCGAGATGAAAGAGCCTCTGCTTGAAAAGAACATAACGCTTAACGTCAGCGATGAGGCTTATGAGCTTGTTGCGAAAAAAGCGTCCGGCGGCAAGTTCGGCGGCAGAGATGTCCGCAAAGTCGTCCGTAAGGATATTGAGGACAAGGTAGCAAATATCATAGTCGAAGCCGACGGCAACATATCACAGATAGACGTTGACGCAGACGGCGACGAGATAAAGGTAACAGGCAAGTAAATAAGCAGGGCATTGCATTAACTCCGGCAGGTAATGCAATGCCCGTTTTATAATCGAAAGGATTACTATGGCAGTAATTATTACAGGCGGAACAGGAGCTATCGGCAGCGCTATGGCTCGTGCCTTCGCAAAAACAAACGATGTTGCTATAATCTACAAAAGCTCCGATGAAAAAGCCCGTCAGCTTGAAAATGAACTCGGCTGCACGGCATATAAGGCAGATGTTTCCTCCGCTAAAGAGGTGTCGGCTGCGGTAGAACGCATAGCGGCTGATTTCGGAAAAATAGATGTGCTTATCAATAATGCCGGCATATCCCGGATTAAAATGCTGAGCGATGTCACCGAGCTTGACTGGTACAATATGATTGATGTTCACCTTACGGGCGCATTCAATATGACAAAGGCGGTACTGCCTTTTATGATAAATCGCAAACAGGGAAGCATCATCAACATTTCATCTGTGTGGGGAGTATACGGAGCGTCCTGCGAAGTGCCTTACTCAACGGTCAAGGCAGGACTTATCGGCTTCACAAAATCACTCTCCAAAGAGGTCGCCCCCAGCGGAATAACCGTAAACTGCATCGCCCCGGGAGTAATCGACAGCCCTATGAACTACGCTCACCTGTCGCCCGATGAGATGAACGAGCTTATCGCCGAAACTCCGCTCGGCAGGCTCGGAACACCCGATGATGTGGCAAAGGCGGCTGTATACCTTGCCTTTGCAGGCTTCGTCACAGGTCAGATACTCGGAGTAGACGGCGGATTTTATTGATTAACTTAATACATTTGAGCTGTACCTTTTCGGTACAGCCTTTTCTTTTTCCCTGACAAACAGTAATATTATGTCCCGCACCCTCATATATTGTGTTAAAACCCGTACAAGAGGGAAACAGCTAAAGGAGGATTATATGGACTTTTCCGTAAAGAAAGAGCCTGTATTTGTCACGGAAGTGATATATGACGGACAGGCGGAGCAGGGTGTCGAGTTTGATTATGTCCTGCCGGATTATTACCCCGACATTTTCAGAATATTAAGATGCACCCTTCGTCCCGGAATAGTATCCTGCAACATTTCGGGCGACAAGCTGATACTCGACGGTGTGATATGCATCACCGCACTCTATCTGAGCGAGGGCGGTGGTATGGAGTGCGTAGAGCATCGCTACAGTTATTCAAAAACGGTCGATTTGCCGAAATCAGCCGACAACGGCACGGTAACTGTCGAGCCTAAGGTGGATTATACTACCTGCCGTGCGGTTTCGGGCAGACGCATTGATGTCAGGGGAGCGGTCAGCTTCAGGATAAAGGTCGAGAACATAACACCGTTTGAGATAATAACGGACATTGAAGGCTGTAACATACAGACAAGAAAAAATAAAGTAAGCTGTACAAGAAAGCTCACCGCAGGAAAGCAGTTCGTTGTCCGTGAAGATATAGGCGTATCCGGCATTGACGGCACAGTGAAAGCCGTTGTAAGCTGTGATGCCACAGCGGTCGTGAATGACTGCAAGATAATCGCAGACAAGGTCGTGCTTAAGGGCGAGGCAAAGCTGAAAGCGCTCTATCTTGTCGGAAACGATAACGGCACATATCTTCAGACAATGGAAGCCGAGATTCCCCTCAGCCAGATAGTCGATATGCAGGGCATTGACGAAAGGCACACCTGCTACGCCCTGTTCAGAGTTCTGTCATGCGCTCTTACGGTAAAGTCCGCCGATGACGATGCGTCGGGAGTATTCGGCTGTGAGCTGACAATCGGCTCTCAGATTACCGCAACGCTTGAAGAAAGCATTTATCCTGTCACCGATATGTATTCCACGTCCTACGAATCAAGCTACACCACTTCTGCGTTAAAAACCGAATCCGACCACAGATTTATCAGCAGAACGCTTAATATCAAACAGCTTATCGAGTGCGAAAACGGCATTCCCGACAGCGTGACGGACGCAGAATGCTTCGTATCGGAAATAATCTGCAGACCGTGCGAAAACGGCGAGCTTAAAGTGAGCGGTAAACTGCTTTGTAATATCAGCGCCGTAAAGGACAGCGAGCCTGTATTCATTGAAAAAAATCTGCCGTTTGATGTTTCGGAACAGCTCGGTATGGTTACCGACGGTTGCGTCATACAGCCTGTCGTGAACATATCGTCCGTAAGTTACAGCATTACCGATGACGGTATCGAAATAAGATGCTCGCTTCTTATGCAGGGATGTATGTATGTTTGCGGCACAAGTCAGATAATAAAGCAGATAGAACTTAACGAAAACGCAGAAAAGCAAAAGTGCGATGATTATTCGCTGAAGCTGTACTTTGCCGATGAAAACGAGGATGTTTGGAACATAGCAAAACGCTATAACACTTCTGCGGCGGCGATAGAATCCGAAAACGAGGTCACCGACGGCAAAGTGTCAGGCCTGCTTCTGATTCCGATAATATAACAATACTCAAGATACGGCATTTTGCTGACAGATAAGGAGAATTTATGCCAAAATCAATTTATAAGGATATTTCCGAGCGAACAGGCGGAAATATCTATATAGGAGTTGTCGGTCCCGTCCGTTCGGGGAAATCGACCTTTATCAGCAGGTTTATGAACGTGCTGGTCGTACCGTCAATCGAAGACGAATTCCGCAGGGAAAGGGCAGTGGATGAGCTTCCTCAGTCTGCGGCAGGAAAAACGATAATGACCACAGAGCCGAAATTCGTGCCTGAGGAAGCGGTAAATATCACCGTTGACGAAAGCGTGGAAATGAATGTAAGACTTATCGACTGTGTAGGCTACATAGTACCCGGCGCAAAGGGCTATATAGAAAACGAAGCGCCGAGAATGGTCAAAACGCCATGGTTTGACGAGGAAGTGCCGTTCAATATGGCAGCGGAGGTCGGTACTCATAAGGTAATCACAGAACACAGCACCATAGGACTTGTGGTAACCACAGACGGCAGTATCACCGATATTCCGAGAGAGGAATATGAAGCGGCGGAGGAGCGTGTGATAAACGAGCTGAAAAGCATAAAAAAGCCGTTTACCGTAGTGCTTAACTGCAGCGACCCCTCATCGGAAGAATCAAAAGAGCTTGCTTGCAGGCTTTCAGAAAAGTACGGCTGTACCGTTACACCGCTGAACTGTCTTTACATCACCGAAGAAAATATAAAGGAACTGCTGTCCGATGTGCTTATGGGCTTTCCCGTAAGAGAGATAGGCATAAAACTGCCGAAGTGGTTAGCGTCCCTCGACAATGACCATTACCTGAAAAAGCAGGTATTCGAAGCTGTGAGGACATCTGCGGAAAATATCTCCTGTATGGGTGATTTAGACAGCTTCACGGGTAAAATAGGGCAGTGCGAAAGCGTCAGCCGTTGCAGTAAGGATAAAACGGAGCTTGGCTCGGGAACAGCCTATGTCACAGTGGAACTGGGGCAGGAACTTTTCTACAAGGTACTTGGCGAAACCACAGGCATCGAGCTTAGCGACGAGGGCGACCTTATGCCTTGCATGATTGAGCTTGCAAGGATCAAGAAAGAGTACGAAAAAGTCAGCACCGCACTTGAGCAGGTCAGAGCCACAGGATACGGGATAGTAATGCCGTCTGCCGAGGAGCTTACCCTTGAAGAACCCGAAATTGTAAAGCAGGGCGGAAAATTCGGAGTACGGCTCAAAGCGTCCGCCCCGTCAATTCATATGACCCTTGCAAATATCAACACTGAGGTAAACCCGATAGTCGGCAGTGAAAAGCAATCGGAGGATCTTGTAAGGTATCTTCTCAGAGAATTTGAGGAAAATCCCACAAAGATATGGGAAAGTAATATTTTCGGAAAATCACTCCACGAGCTTGTAAACGAGGGCCTGCACAATAAGCTGAGCCGTATGCCCGATGACGCAAGAGCAAAACTACAGGAGGCGATACAGAGGATTATCAATGACGGCTGTAACGGGCTTATCTGTCTTATATTATAAAAGTCCGCCATATAAAAAGACCGCACCTCATCACAGGTGCGGTCTTACTCTGTCGATAAACCGATTATTATTAAAGCCCACGCAGTGAAATATTTCACCAACCACGCCTCGCACCAATCCTTCACAAAACCGCACTATCCCACTCACTTTTCGTAATGCCAACATCTGTATGTGCCGATATGCTTTCACATCCGCACTATCCCTTGCCTCGCACTAAACTTGCCTCCCTTGTCAAAGGGAGGTGGATTGGCGGCAAGGCACAAACCTTAACATTATTGCATTTACTTGCGATATGCTCACCATTTTTATATTGCAAACTTTTCTGCCGTCAAGACGGAGGGATTGCCACACCTACCGCACCCTTTCCGTTTCTCTGACACCTCCGTTAACAATCCCTCAATAGTTGGCAGTGCTTCGCACTGCAACAGAAGCTCACCTTTACACAAGGGAGCTAAAGGCGATACTGCTTTACCAACCTTTCCAAAACCACACTATCCCTCGAAAATTGCCAACACTCTTGCCTTTTAATGAACGCTTTGTCGGTTTCGCAAAATGTAGCAAATCGCCAACACCCTTGCCTCCCCTCGAAAAAGGGGAGGTGGCACGGCTGATACAATTTTTTCGCTTGCTGTACAGTATTCAGATACTCCTGCCTTTACAATTCTGAAACTATTCCGAGCCGTGACGGTGGGGATTGTAATAGATAAGAAGTTTTGAAGATAGTAGTGCTATTAATTTCAATCTCTTACTCTCCGCACCAACCCCTCCAAAACCGTACTATCCCACTCGCTTTTCGTAGGGTGAGGGTCTGTGTGTGCTTTTTGGTTTCGCATCCATGCGAAACTATGGGCACACACGCTAAGGCATCCTTGCCTTGCTTGCCCCTCCCGTTGCACCAATCCTTGTTGTTTTCGCTAATCTTTGTAAAAGAACACCTATCACTTGCCTTGCTCGCCCCTCCCGTTGCACCGAATACTGCCATTCCCACACAACCATTGCAAAAGAACAACAATCCCTCGCTCAACACTTTCCCTACAAACCAAAAGACCGCACCTCATCACAGGTGCGGTCTTACTTATTCTAAACCTTACTGCATCGCAGGATTACCGCCAAGCAGACTGAATATATCAATCCCCGCAAGGCTCAGCAAAAAACTGACAGCAATGAACAGCACAACAGCAACAACAGCCGCTATCCATACCGTTCTTTTCTGCTTTTTCGTCCAGGTGTGCTGAGGACGGGCTTCATCGCTCACACTGAACGAAATTGTTTCATCGCTTTTTACTGTGTGCTGTGCGATCATATCGTCATTTTCGTGGTTTTCGCCGTATTCTGCGTTTGCCAATACTTTTTCTTCGCTCATATCCGTCCTTATTTTACTATATATTCCTTAGCCTTTTCAAGAATAAGCTGCTCTCTTTTAAGCACAAAGCTCATCTGATATTCCTTACACTGTTCGGAAAGAGCCTTGAGGCGGCTTACAGCCTCGTCATAAGGCATCCATTCTATTTTATATCCAAGTCTTTCCTGCGAACGTTCAAGCATCGCAGTATCGCACTTGTCCGATACTTTCTTTGCCACATAGCAGTGTGAAACCATGCAGAATTTTCTCTTGAACTTATGCTCCTCTATCCATCCGAGATAGCCTAAAAGCTCGGCAGGGTAGCCGGTTTCTTCCGTTACCTCCCTTAAAAATGCCTTGTCAGGAGTTTCTGTTATCTCTATACTTCCGCCGGGCAGCTTGTAATATTTGGAGTCTTCTATCTTCATCATGGCAATGTTGCCCTCGCCGTCTGTCATGACGCCTCTTGTGTTATAACGTGCGTCGTCATCGATGTACTGAGGCTCACCGCCAAAGAAATCGCTTTCGGTTATCTTTGCAATAAGCATTAATATGTCGTCCCTTTCATAGTGCGGAGCTTTCCGCTGTTTTTTTCATACATATAATATCACAAACGCACCTGCATTGCAATATAAAAAGGTAATTCACTTTTGTAGAAAACACCTATATATATGCCTTAATTATTGGTGATTATGCACAGTGGAACTTGACGTGCATTAGTGATATAATAACTTTATCCGACTAAAAAAATATGAGGAAAGATAAAAATGGAAAATACAGCAACCGTCAGCGGCACAGAAGTTAAAAAATACAGACGTGCAGGCTTTATGGACGAGGTAAGAGGCTTCTGCATACTCTGTATGGTAGTATACCACGTCTGCTTCGACCTTAATTACACCTATAATATTCACATCCCGATAATGTTCGACGGCTGGTTTGACATTGTCCGTGACATTTTTGCGGGAGCATTCATGTTCATATCCGGTATGAGCAGCCGTTATTCGCATAATAACGCAAAGCGTGGCATCCAGTGCTTTTTTATTGGTATGATAATAACCTTCATTTTCGCATTCTTTGCACCCTCCGCCCCCATACTTTTCGGAATACTGCACTTTATGGGCGTATCTATGATGATATATGCGATAGGGGATAAGTATTTCCTTAAGATTCCTGCACCGGTCGGAATAGCCGTGTGCGCCGTGCTTTTCTTATTAACAAGAGGAATTATGTACGGCTATCTCGGACCTGCGCAAGGTGTCGGAATAAAGCTGCCCGAATTTATCTACAATGCAGGACTTCTTTTTCCGCTCGGCTTCAGATCACCGAGTTTTCAGTCAATGGATTATTTTCCGCTCCTGCCGTGGTTTTTCGTGTTTCTGGCAGGCGCTTACACCGGAAAATACGCTATCGAGGATAAAATGCCGGCATTCTTCTATAAAACACATTGCAAACCACTTGCGCTTGCAGGCAGATATACCCTGTGGATATACGTTCTGCACCAGCCTGTAGCAATGGTCTTTTTCCTGCTGATTTTCGGAAGAATATAAAATTTCAAAAAAGTCTTGACAAACCGTTTTCGGTTTGCTATAATAATATAGCTTGACAAGTATACAACTTTGTCAACATCCCTTGCTCGTACAAGAGTACGGGCTTAATATCCACAAGGAGGTGCTTTATAATGGCAAAGCTCAGCGAAAAGTATGAGGCAGTTGTTGTATTTTCACTCAAGAACGGTGAGGATGCAGTAAAGGCTCTCGTTGCTAAGTTCTCTGATCTGATCAAGGAACACGGCACATTAGTTGACGTTGATGAATGGGGCGCTCGTAAGCTCGCTTACGAGATAAACTACGAAACCGACGGTTATTATGTAGTTTACAGCTTCGACTGCAAGCCTGATTTCCCTATGGAATTCGAGCGTATCATCAACATCACTGACGGCGTTCTCCGTTCGCTCGTAACGGTACGCAAGTAATCAAGGTTTGAAAACAGACAGGAGGAACGATAACGTATGTACAACAAGGTAATTATGATGGGCAGGATTGTCAATGACCTTGAACTGAGATCGACACCTGCTGGTGCTTCCGTGCTTTCTTTCAGAATTGCGGTAGATCGCAGATTTCAGACAAAGGGAGAAGACAGAAAATCCGATTTCTTCAATGTTGTCGCATGGCGTAACGAGGCAGAATTCATTTCAAGATATTTTGCAAAAGGACGCATGATACTTATCGAGGGTGAGCTTCAGAACAGATCTTACCAGGATAAGAACGGCAATACAGCTTACATTACCGAGATCATCGTTGACCGTTCCACGTTCACAGGCGAAAAGGCAAACAACACACAGGGTACATCCTCTGCTTATCAGAGCTACCCCGGTAATGCCGCTAAAAACGCCGCTCCCGAACATCCTGCACAGACTTCAAACACAGCGCCCACAGTGTCGCAGGGTAACAATTCGGATTTCACCGTAGAATCCGGTGACGATGACGATTACCCGTTCTGATCAAAATAAGGAGGATAAAACAATGTCTGAAAGAGAAAAGAACGAAAAGTCAACAGTTCGTCCTATGAAGCGTACAAGAAAAAAAGTTTGCGCATTCTGTGCCGACAGAGCTGAATTCATTGACTATAAGGATGTAGCTAAGCTCAGAAAGTGCATGACAGAGCGTTACAAGATTCTGCCCCGCAGAGTAACAGGTTGCTGCGCATATCATCAGAGAGAGCTTACAACAGCTATCAAGAAGGCAAGACAGGTAGCTCTTATTCCTTACGTTTCTGACTAAGTTATAAACAGCTTTATAAAAAATCGATGCTTAAACCGCATCGATTTTTTTATTTTTATCTATTGATTATTTCCTTAAAATGCTGTATAATAATACAGTATGATTGTGAGGTGTGTGTTTTGGCACAGAAAAAAGGAAAAAATAAATTCGGAATAACACCGTCTATGATATTTCTGAATCTTTTACTGGTTCTTATCATCTGCACAGTGTGTTTCTTTACCTATAATATTATAAACGGCGAGGATAATACTTCATCCGAACCGCCGTTCACAGCGGTGACATCCGCACCGCCCGAAACTTCCGCTCCGGCTACTACCGCAGGCAGTACGGAAAAGCCCGACAGCAACTCATCCGTTGCCACATCGGATAACGAGCCGACACTTGACTTTGATAAGGACTATTTCTCCTCATCGCTGTTCATAGGCGACAGTATCTCCACAGGCCTTAGCCTTTACGGCTTCCTCGATCAGCAAAACGTATTCGCTCAGCAGGGTCTTGCACCCTCTACTGCGCTTGACGCTGACATTGACGGAGTGACGCTTTCGGATAAGATTGCTTCATTCAAGCCTAAAAAGATATTCGTAATGCTCGGCACAAACAGCGTCGGCTACGCCGATAACGAAACGCTTGCAGGCAATATGAAGGAGCTTGTGGAAAAGATTTCGGCTCTTACAAAGGCTAAGATTTACGTTGTATCCATCCCGCCCGTAACACAGGAAGCGGAGAAGTCGGACGAGAACGCACTTACCCTTAAGGACATCACCGATTATAATACAAAACTCAAATCTGCAATTTCAGACACTTCGGCAACATTCATCGACCTTAACAGCATCCTTTCCGACAAGGACGGATATTTCAATGCCGATTATGCAGAAATGGACGGAATTCACTTTATGGGAAAAACCTACGAGGTAATGCTCAGCTACCTGCAGAAGCATTCTTCATAAATATCAAAAGGGGCAATATATTAGAATGAAACATATAGCTGATTGTAAAACAATAGCAATATCGTTAATCTGTATATTATCAATAGTTCTTTGCAGCTGTTCGGATGTAACGGTGTCGCAGGATAGTTCGTTGTCAAAAAATGACACAACAACCCCTGTAAAAACATCGTTAACCGACACCAAATCATCAACTGTAGCGACAACCGTTAAAATCGTAACTACATCGGCTACTACAGCCGTTACAACGACCGAAACGACACTGCCTGAAACTACAGCTGTAGCAACAGAGCCGGAACCTGCTCCGACCGATCCGCCAAAAACCTCTGAAACCGCTCCACAAGCCAAACCGACAGCGTCAACAGACTTCGATACCTCATTTTTTGACGATGCGCTGTTCATAGGCGACAGCATTACCACCGGTCTTTACCTTTACGGTTATCTTGACGAGTCCCTTGTCTACGCAAAGCTCGGGCTTGCCCCCTCAACCGCATTGGAAAGCGAAATAGACGGTGTAACCATAAACAGTAAAATAAAGGCAAATAATCCCAAAAAGATATATATTATGCTCGGCACGAACAGCGTTGGCTATTCAGACGGCAATTACCTTGCAAATTGTATGGGCGAACTTGTACAACATATTTCACAAATCACAAAAGCGAAGGTATACGTTCTGTCTATCCCGCCGATAACATATTACGCCGAAGCAGACTATGATAATGCGCTCACAACATCTGCGATAAACGAGTATAATACCGCATTAAAAAGCGTAATCAAAGGCACAAAGGCGAAATTTCTCGACTTTCATTCTGTGCTGACCGCTCCCGACGGATATTATTACGAGGAATATCACGAGATGGACGGAATTCACTTTATGGGTTCAACGTATCAGGTTATGCTAAGTTTCCTTGAGAAACATTCTTAATATAAATGTGCATAAAAGAAAGGAATTACGAACAATGAAAAGCAGTATCACAAAGAGAATAATGGCAGGAATTGTCTGCGCTATGGTCGCAGTTTCAATATGCGGATGCTCCGAAAAACCCGCTCAGTCATCGGCTTCGGAAAGCTCCGTCACTTCCGATGCAGGCTCGGTTTCCGAGATCGTTTCCGAGGCTTCTGACAGCAGTACGGCGACCGGTACAGCCGCCGAAATTACAGCAAAGATACAGGAAGATGTCAAGTTTCCCGGTATGGCTGAAATAGGTGCAGACCGCATGGCAGGCTACTATGACGTTGATGCCGATAAGATAGACAGCTACAGTGCCTATATCTGCGGCTCGGGCGCTTATCCCGATGAGATAGCGGTATTCAAGATGAAGTCCGCCGACGATGTAAATGCCGTAAAATCGGTTCTCGAAAAGCGTGTAGAGAGCCAGAGTGCCACTTTCAAGGACTATACGCCTGATGAAATGTACAAGATAGACGGCAACAACGTAGTCACAAGCGGTAACTATGTAGCGCTTATCATCTGTGCCGATAACGCAAAGGCAATCGAAGATTTCAAGGCAATGGCTAAGTAAATCAGTAAAATGAAAGGAGAACCGTATGGCTATAGAGTGTCTTGTTATAACGTTTATACTTGGGGCTATAGTGTTCTCGTTCGCCAGAGCCGACAGAATCCGCTGGGTCATAGCGACCGTTCCGCTTGGGATACTGCCGCTTGCCAACTGTGTGTCATACTTTGTCTGTACTGCGTTTTTGGGGTGCGAACTGCCTAAGAATATCGCTGCGGTGATACTTCTTCTTGCGGTGATGGCATCGTGCGTGTGGATAGGCATAGCGTCGGGTTTTCTGCGTACTAACCGTATGCGGATACCTTATATTAGCGTTGGCATCGGCTTCAATGTGGTTCTTGGGCTTATTCTACTGAATTTCTATATCGGATTGTTGTAATCCGGCTATGAAACGGAGATTCACAGCTATAAACAAATACCGCACCGCCGTAAATTTCTACGGCGGTATTTTTATCTTTACGTTATATCCGCATCCGTCAATCGTCAATAGACAAATTGTATAAAAATGAACTCGGATTTTTAGTTACTTATTCCTAAAAGACATATTGACAAATCGGAGATAGCACTATATAATATTAAATGTATTTCGCTCACCACTACATATTGTGGTTTTACAATTAAAGCTTAAACGAGAGGGAGAAATTAATGCTGACTAAAATTCAAAAGAGGGACGGACGTACAGTACCGTTCAACATTGAGAAGATAGCCGATGCTATATATAAGGCGGCAAGAGCTGTCGGTGGCAACGATTATCAGGAAGCCGGTGAAATGGCTGAAAAGGTTTGCGATTATCTTGAGGCAAACGTAAATAAGACAGGGGAGCTTCCCACCGTAGAAGAGGTTCAGGACGCTGTAGAAAAGGTGCTTGTAGAAAGCGGCCACGCAAAGACCGCCAAGGCTTATATCCTTTACAGAGCCGACAGAACAAGGGTAAGAGAAATGAACACCAGCCTTATGAAGATCTATGAGGATCTTACATTCAAGGCTGCAAGAGATTGCGATATTAAGCGTGAAAACGCCAACATTGACGGAGATACCGCAATGGGCACAATGCTCAAATACGGCTCTGAGGGTGCAAAGCAGTTCAACGAGATGTATGTTCTTGCTCCCGAGCATTCAAAGGCACACAGGGACGGCGATATTCATATCCACGACCTTGACTTTTTAACGCTTACCACGACCTGCTGTCAGATTGACCTTATCAAGCTGTTCAAGAACGGCTTCTCGACAGGTCACGGCTTCCTCAGAGAGCCTAACGAAATCAGCAGCTATTCTGCGCTTGCCTGCATTGCTATCCAGTCAAACCAGAACGATCAGCACGGCGGACAGTCTATCCCCAACTTTGACTATTCTATGGCTGACGGCGTAAGAAAGACATATAAGCACCGCTATGCTCAGAATATCGTAAGAGGACTTGAGCTTATAGGCGGCATTGAAGACCTTGCAACAGCTGAAGCAGATGTAAAGGCATATACAAAGAAGCTCGAAGAAGAAAAGCAGCTTTGTCCTGTTCTCGCTAACGATAACGGCTATCAGGACGCAGAGCGTGAATGCCTCAGGGAGATTTGCCCCGATATCAGCGATGAAATAATTGACAAGATACAGAAATTTGCACTGAAGCAGGCTGAAGTGGAAACCGACAGAGCCACATATCAGGCTATGGAGGCACTCGTACACAACCTCAACACAATGAACAGCCGTGCAGGCGCACAGATACCGTTCTCATCAATAAACTACGGTACTGACACCTCTCCCGAGGGCAGAATGGTAATAAAGAACGTTCTGCTTGCTACCGAGGCAGGTCTTGGCAACGGCGAAACACCCATCTTCCCGATACATATCTTCAAGGTAAAGGACGGCCTTAACTATAACGAGGGCGATCCTAACTACGATCTGTTCAAGCTGGCTTGCAGAGTATCGGCAAAAAGACTGTTCCCGAACTTCTCGTTTATCGACGCTCCCTACAACCTTCAGTATTACAAGCCCGGCGACTATAATACGGAAATCGCATATATGGGATGCCGTACCCGTGTAATAGGCAATGTTTACGATCCCACAAGAGAAATAGTAACAGGACGAGGAAACCTTTCGTTCACATCTATAAATCTGCCCAGACTCGGCATACTTGCAGGCGGAGATATTGTAAAGTTCTTTGAGATGCTCGAGGACAGAATGAATCTTGTCGTAGATCAGCTTCTCTACAGATTCAAGATACAGTCGCAAAAGAAAGTAAAGAACTATCCGTTCCTTATGGGACAGGGAATATGGATCGACTCAGAAAAGCTCAACCCCAACGATACTATCGGAGAGGTATTAAAGCACGGTACGCTTTCGGTAGGCTTTATAGGTCTTGCTGAATGCCTCAAGGCGCTTATCGGCGTTCATCACGGCGAAAGCAAGGAGGCTCAGGAGCTTGGTCTGCGTATTATAGGCAGAATGAGAGCAAGAATGGACGAAGAAAGCAAGAAGACCGGTCTTAACTTCTCGCTCCTCGCAACACCCGCAGAAGGTCTTTCGGGAAGATTTGTAAAGATCGACCGCAAGAAGTTCGGCAAAATCGAGGGCGTAACAGACAGAGAATACTACACGAACTCATTCCATATACCTGTTTACTTCCCCATCAACGCATTCAGAAAAATCAAGCTGGAAGCGCCTTATCACGCACTCACAAACGCAGGTCATATCAGCTATGTAGAGCTTGACGGCGACCCGCTTCAGAACCTTGAGGCATTTGAGCAGATTATCAGATGCATGAAGGAATCGGGCATCGGCTACGGTTCGATAAACCACCCCGTAGACAGAGATCCCTGCTGCGGATATACGGGTATAATCGGTGACGTATGCCCCAAGTGCGGAAGAAGCGATCACGGCGACAACACAAGATTTGAGCGTATCCGCCGTATAACAGGCTATCTTGTAGGTACTGTTGACCGATTTAACAACGGCAAGAGAGCAGAAGAAAGAGATAGAGTAAAGCACAGCGTTTCTGCCGATGACGCAGAAATCTGACGATTTATAAAGACTGCAAAAGAATCCGGCACATCCTGCCGGATTTTTTGCGTTCAGGGCTTGAAATCGGCGGCGGTTTAGTATATACTATCCATAAGCCGAGCCGTAAGGACTGTGTGAAAGCAAAAACAGAAAAGAGGTATTTCTATGGGCGAATATGGCAAAAGAGCCGAGCAACTGTTTATGGAAGGGTATAACTGCTCACAGGCAGTATTGCTCAGCTATTCGGATATAACCGGGCTTGACGATAAGATGGCGGCTATGCTTGCATCGGGCTTCGGCGGCGGTATGGGACGTATGCGTGAGGTATGCGGTGCTGTAAGCGGAATGTTCATCGTACTGGGCATAGTGGCAGGCTACAGTGATCCTTCGGACGCACAGGGCAAGAAATCCACCTATGCCGCAATACAGGAGCTTGCTTCACGCTTCAGAAAAGAAAACGGCAGTATAATCTGCAAGGAGCTTCTCGGACTGTCAAAGCCAGAAGGCACATATATACCCGCAGAAAGAACGAATGAGTATTATAAAAAGCGGCCTTGTCCGAAAATCGTCTGTATGGCGGCTGATATACTTGAAGAATATCTTGATGAACACGGTTATCTGACCGGGAAAGGAATCTGACATGATCGCACTTATTACGGGCGCAAGCTCGGGAATCGGAAAAGAAATGGCGAAAAACCTTGCTACAAGAGGTGTAAATCTTATACTTGTCGCAAGAAGAACAGAGCGTCTGCTGGCACTCAAGGAAGAAATCATATACAACTGTCCCGAAATAAAGGTCAAGACAATTACAGCCGACCTTTCGAAAGAGGAACAGTGCTTCGGGCTTTACAACAAGGTAAAGGATTATAAAATTGATTTTCTCTTTAACAATGCGGGATTCGGTCTGTACGGTCCGTTCCTTGAAACAGATCTTAAAGACGAACTTTCGATGATAAACGTCAATATAAAGGCCGTTCATATTCTGACAAAGCTGTTCCTGCGTGATTTTGCCGCAAGAAACAGCGGATATATCCTTAACACTGCGTCTGTTGCAGGCTTTATGGCAGGACCTCTGCTTGCAACATACTATGCGACAAAAAACTATGTCGTACAGCTTACCAAAGCGGTTTATGAGGAACTGAGAAGCACAGGCAGCAGGGTAGTGATAAGCGCACTTTGCCCCGGACCCGTAGATACCGAATTCAACAGCGTTGCAGGCGTAAAGAGCTTCGGAATACCAAGCGAGAACGAGGCTTATGTTGCGGACTATGCTATCGAGCGTCTTTTATGCGGCGATCTGCTGATAATCCCCGGTGTTACCACCAAGGCGGCTGCGGCAGGCTCAAGATTTGCTCCGACAAAATTCCTTCTCAGAACGGTAAGAACGTTACAGGAGCAGAAGAACAAGTAAAGAAAGATAAAATAAAACAGTCTATAAAAAACCTATATAATTTTGTAAATGGGGTTTGGGGCGCAGCCCCAAGCAGGTTGAGGGCGGCAGCCCCACACTCAGCCCGGCATGGATGCCGGGCGTGTATGCCCAAAGGCTCTATGCAAGGACGCATACAAGTGGTCGAACAAAGTCGGTGCAGGACGCACCGACAACAAACGACCACGATTGCAGAGACGCAAAGCCCACAAAGCGTTCTTGTAGGGATAGAGAAATTTCACTATTCTTTAAAAAACAATCTTTTTCTACAAACTGAAATCCCCCGACAAAAATCGGGGGATTAATAATCTTATTTAACAATTAAACTAAGATTGAATGCTCATCGTTAGGATCGAACAGGTGTACCTTGTTAGGATCAAGAGCAAGCTTGATAACGTCCTGAGGACGAGCAGTACATCTGGGAGATACTCTTGCTGTCAGCGGGATACCTTCGCATGTGAGGTAGAGGTAAGACTCAGCACCCATCATTTCGGTAACGTCTACTGTAGCTTCGATCATACCTGTCTTAGCGTTTGAAAGGAACATTTCTTCATCGTGAATGTTCTCGGGACGGATACCAAGGATAACTTCCTTGTCAACATAGTACTTAAGAGCTTCTGTATCTGTCTTAGCACCGGGCAGTTCAACATAGAACTTTCTGCCTCTTGTTGTCTTTGTATCTTCTGAACCGAATTCAACTGTGTACTTGCCGTTGAGCATGATAAGCTTAGCGTTGATGAAGTTCATCTGAGGTGAACCCATGAAGCCTGCAACGAACTTGTTAACGGGGTTCTCATACAGGTTGATAGGTGAGTCGATCTGCTGGATGTAACCATCCTTCATAACTACGATTCTGTCACCCATCGTCATAGCCTCGATCTGGTCATGAGTAACGTAGATGAATGTAGTACCTAACTTCTTGTGAAGCTTTGAAAGCTCGGTTCTCATCTGTGCACGGAGCTTAGCGTCAAGGTTTGAAAGAGGCTCGTCAAGTAAGAATACCTGAGGATCACGAACGATAGCTCTACCTAAAGCTACACGCTGTCTCTGACCACCTGATAAAGCCTTGGGCTTTCTGTCGAGAAGATGTGCGATGTCGAGGATCTTAGCAGCTTCTTCAACAAGCTTCTTGATCTCATCCTTAGGCACTTTTCTCAGCTTTAAGCCGAATGCCATGTTCTCGAAAACAGTCATATGAGGATACAGAGCGTAGTTCTGGAAAACCATCGCAATATCACGATCCTTAGGAGCTACGTCATTAACGAGTCTGTCGCCGATGAAAAGCTCGCCCTCGGAAATTTCCTCAAGACCTGCAATCATTCTTAATGTTGTTGACTTACCGCAACCTGAAGGACCAACGAGGATAATGAACTCCTTGTCCTTGATGTTCATAGTAAAGTCAGAAACGGCTACTACGCCGCCGGGGTAACGCTTATAAATACCTCTTAAAGATAAACTTGCCATTTATGTGTGACCTCCTGTTTTATTGCAGAATAACCTTACGCTAATATTTTAACAAAATCGAGCCGAAAATGATAGTACCTAATTACCCAAATATCAAAGCCTTGCGTTATGCAAAATCACCAACACATATAAAACGCATTTAAATTTTGTCCTTTTTGTGTACAATTTATACAAATTTTAACCAAATCTCAGCCTTGAATAAAGTAAATTCCGTTCGAATTTGTTACAAATCACAAATGAAAGCGGATAATTTTAGTGAAATTTTGCAATTAATACTTAAACGTGTTAAAGATTGCGTTAAAATTTCAGCATTTTGCTGAATATTTCAGCATAGATTTTAGTAAATTTCAAGTGACTGTCCCCGCAACCGACCGCCCTGACAATAAATTGACATAACGGAGGAAAAATGAAACACAGAAAAATTATCCGCTTGCTTGTTATCCCTGCCGCTCTTTTCGTTATACTGCTTATCGTTCTTGTTATGTGCCGCCGCAGTGCAATATGCGGTGAAACATACAGCGACAGAGCAAATTACGCAAAAACGCTCGGCTACAGCATATCCGCCGACAGCGAAACCGTACAGAATATCGTTATCCCTGCCGTATTCGGCAGCGTATACGAAAACTACAACGCCCTGCAAAAGCAGTGCGGCTTTGATTTATCGCTGTATAAGGGCGAGGACGCAGTTCAGTATACATATATTATAACCGATTACACCGACGACAGCGGAAACACGCTTGATAACATCAGAATGAACCTTATCATCGTCAGCGGCAGAATTGTCGGCGGCGATATATGCTCTGCCGCACTTGACGGCTTTATGACAGGGCTTCAGCCACGCAAAAATTAGCCGCACGGGTTTAAAGGAGCCTGCCGCAATTGCGGCAGGCTCAATGATTTTATTTGACTTACTTTGTTCCGAACAGTCTGTCGCCTGCGTCACCGACACCGGGAGTGATATACAGATCCTCATTAAGACCGTCGTCAAGCGCACCGCAGTAGATCTCTACATCGGGGAATTCCTTGTGTATAGCGGCTATGCCCTCGGGAGCGGCGATAATGCACATAAACTTTATAGAATGTGCGCCGGCTTCCTTAATCTTGCGTATAGCGTGTACAGCCGATGTGCCTGTAGCGAGCATAATATCGGTAACTATTACGTCACGCTCGTTTATATCAAACGGGAGTTTGCAGTAATACTCGTTTGCGACCGTTTTGTCAGATCCGCCCTTTCCTCTGAATATACCGATATGACCTATCTTTGCGGCAGGAACAAGTGCCATAACGCCCTCGGTCATACCAAGACCTGCACGGAGGATAGGTACAAATGCGAGCTTTCTGCCTGAAATAACATTTGACTCTGCGATAGCTATGGGAGTCTGAATCTGTACCTTCTTAAGAGGAAGATCTCTCGTTGCCTCATAGCACATAAGCATTGAAATTTCGCTTACAAGCTCTCTGAATTCCTTTGCGCCCGTGTTCTTATCTCTCAAAAGAGATACCTTGTGCTGTACAAGGGGGTGGTCACAGATGTGAAGTTTCTCGTTTGCCATAACATTCTCTTTTCTCCCTATGTATTGTTGGATTAGTTTTTTTATAGCCCTGCCGTGATTTTCATAGGGAAAAATCCGCAGACTTTGATTACTTACTTATTCTCAAGCGCCATCATCTTGTCAACTCTTGCTGCGTGTCTTCCGCCCTCGAACTCGGTTGACAGGAATACTCTTACTATTTCTTCAGCCGTACCCGCTCCTATTACTCTGCCGCCCATGCACAGAACATTAGCGTCATTGTGAAGGCGTGTGTACTTTGCTGTATAATAATCCTGACATAAAGCCGCACGGATACCCTTTATCTTGTTTGCTGATATGCTGATGCCTATACCCGTACCGCATATCAGAATGCCCTTGTCGCACTCTCCGCTTTTGATTTTCTCGCAGGTCTTTTCTGCAATGTCGGGGTAATCCGCTCTCTCTCCGTTACAGCCGCAGTCGATATATTCGACTCCCAGCCCGTCAAGGAACTTCTTAACCTCGCACTTCAGCTCATATCCTGCGTGGTCGCTACCTATTGCCAGCATTTTTATTCTTTCCTTTCTTTATATGCCTCAGCATTCTTTGCCATAAGCTCACGCTGAGCCTGCGGCAGCTTAAGATACATCGGCATAAGCTGTTCGGGCGTTAACTGCGGTGCGTTTACAGCCGCAAGGCATACACCGTAGCCCGTCTGGTATCTTAACGGATCGGGGGCGATCTTCACATTTTCCAATCCCTCGTTATCCATTGCTTTTTTCATTATAAATGCGCCGTCGCCGACAAGCATTATATCATCGTCATATTCCGACAGCATTCTTGCCGCCTCGTCTGTTTTCAGGCATTCTTCTTCGGTCAGTCTTTCGACCTTGCCGTCCTCAATGCGAAACAGTGCAACATAAACCTGATTGCACCTTGCGTCCATTGCGGCGCATACAACACAGTCATAAGCGGTAACATTATACACCATTGCCTCAAGCGTCGAAACTGCCGCACAAGGCTTAGACAATGCAAAAGCAAGCCCTTTTACCGCCGATATGCCTATACGGAGTCCCGTGAAAGAGCCCGGACCGTTCGCCACTGCAAAAAGTCCTATATCCTCCATAGAAAGCTCCGCATTTCTGACAAGATCCCTTACAACAGGCATAAGCGTCACGCTGTGCGTCAGCTTGTTGTTTATCACCGTACTGCCGAGTATCTGCCCCTTTTCCGTATCATACACGGCGGCACAGCAAGGAGCGGCGGCAGTGTCGATACCGAGTATCAGCATAGTTCCTCCTGCGGAATATATTCAATTACTCTTGAATTATCCCCTGTTTTAGTGATATTCACACCGCACCTGCCGTCAAGATACGAGGCAAGCTCAGGTATGTTCTCGCTCCACTCTATACACATTATTCCGCCTCGGTCGAGGTAGTCGAAAAATCCGATAGCGTACAGATCGTCGAGCGTGTTTATTCTGAAAAGGTCAAAGTGGAAGATCGGCACATCGCCCTCATATTCGTTCACAAGAGCGAAGGTAGGGCTTGTAACATCGTCCGTACTGCCGAAATATTCCGCTATACCCTTTGTTAAGTGCGTTTTTCCTGCGCCCATTTCACCGGTATAAAGCACACAGTCGCCGGCTTTCAGATAAGAGGCTATCTTTTTGCCGATTTCAACCGTTTCTTCGGGCGAATCTGAAATAAACCGTTCCATCAGAACAGACCGCTTATCTCGCCGTCTGCGCTTACATCTATCTTGTTTGCGGCAGGAACCTTAGGCAGTCCGGGCATTGTCATAATGTCGCCAGTAAGTGCGACAACAAAGCCTGCACCTGCCGACAGCTTTACATCACGGACGGTTATCGTAAAGTCCTTCGGGCAACCGAGCTTTGTCGGGTCGTCCGATAAGGAATACTGCGTCTTTGCAACGCATACAGGCAGCTTGTCAAAGCCGATAGCTTCAATTTCCTTTATTGCCTTTTCCGCACCCGTTGTATAGCTTACGCCGTCCGCACGGTAGATTTCCCTTACGATTATATTCAGCTTTTCCTTTATGGACAGCTTCTCGTCATATATAGGAGCAAAATTAGTCTTGCCCTCGTTTTCGTTTATTGTATCTATAACAGCGTTTGCAAGCTCGATACCGCCTTCTCCGCCCTTTAAGAATACATCGGAGAACGCAACCTTTGCGCCCATCTTCTCGCAGTATTCACGGACAATAGCTATTTCAGCCTCTGTATCGGTATAGAAGTGGTTTATCGCAACAACTGCAGGCACACCGTATTTACGCATATTTTCTATATGTGCACCGAGGTTTACGATGCCCTTTCTGAGAGCCTCTGTGTTCTCTGCCGTAAGCTCGGTTTTCGGAACACCGCCGTTGTATTTCAAAGCACGGATAGTAGCTACTATGACCGTACACGAGGGCTTAAGTCCTGCGTAACGGCACTTTATGTCAAAGAACTTCTCCGCACCGAGATCACTGCCGAAGCCTGCCTCGGTTATGGCATAGTCGCCAAGCTTTAACGCAAGCTTAGTTGCTCTTACGCTGTTACAGCCGTGAGCAATGTTTGCAAACGGGCCGCCGTGAATGATAGCGGGAGTATTTTCGAGCGTTTGCACGAGGTTGGGGTTGATAGCATCCTTTAAGAGTGCTGTCATTGCGCCTACCGCCTCAACATCAGAAGCGAATACGGGCTTTCCGTCATAAGTATACGCAACAAGGATTCTGCTGAGCCTTGCCTTAAGATCGACAAGATCGTCCGCAAGACACAGTATCGCCATTATCTCGCTTGCAACGGTTATCTGGAAGTGATCCTCTCTCGGAACGCCGTTCACCTTGCCGCCAAGACCGATTATGCAGTTTCTCAGCGCTCTGTCGTTCATATCAAGACAACGCTTTATCTGTATGCGTCTGGGGTCTATTCCGAGTACGTTTCCCTGCTGAATGTGGTTATCTATAAGTGCGCAAAGCAGATTGTTTGCGGAAGTGATTGCGTGCATATCCCCCGTGAAGTGAAGATTTATATCCTCCATAGGCACTACCTGCGCATACCCTCCGCCTGCCGCACCGCCCTTTATACCAAAGACGGGACCCAGTGAAGGCTCACGCAGTGCAAGTACAGCCTTTTTGCCTATCTTGTACATACCCTCCGCAAGACCTACGGAAGTAGTTGTCTTGCCCTCTCCTGCAGGAGTGGGGTTTATAGCCGTAACAAGTATCAGCTTGCCGTCCTCTTTGCTTTCAAGACGGTCTATACATTCCTGTGAGATCTTCGCCTTGTAGTGACCGTAGGGTATAAGCTCCTCCTCGTCAATTCCGAGTTCCTTTGCTATATCCTTTATTTTTAGCATTTTTGCGTTCTGGGCAATTTCAATATCGCTGAGCATTTTTTCTACCTCTTTTTACTGTGGCTGACAGCCTGAATTATAACCTCTCACGTCATTGTAAAGACGTAATTTAAGTATAGCACAGTGGCGGGTGAATTTCAAGGTTTAAAGAATATTTTACACCGACCGCCGCTTACGGATTTACACAAATTTCAGCTGGTCAACGTCCTCGTCGTACAGCGTTCCCGCAACAGGCACGGTCTTTGTCCTGTAGCTGTCTGCGTCCTTTATCATACCGTCCTTGTATTTAACCGCAGATCTGAGCTTCGCTCTGGTAAGCCTCATTACCTGCACGCCCTGCGTATCCCTTGCCGCTTTGGGCAGGATAAGCACGGTGTTGAAAATCATGACCTTGCCTGCGTCCGAGCTTAGCATAAACTCGCAGTCGCCGTCAATAAGCGTCATAGATACGAGCGGCGAGCCGTCATTATATGCGTTCGCCAGCTTTTTACGCCTTGTCTTTGTTTCAAACGAAGCCATAGGCACTTTTGCACATTTACCGTTTTCAAAGAACATTACAAGCGTTCCGCTGTAGTCCTCTGCGGCTATCATCTTTATTATCCTCTCGTCCGGGTCAAGCTCCAGCTTTACGGGCAGATAGTCGCCCATCACGCTTGCCTTTCCGTCCTCAAAGTCGCAGGCTCTTGCCTTATATACCTGGAATTTATCGGTGAAGAACAACAGCTCCGCACGGTTACTGCCGTCATAGGTTTCGATTATCTCATCGTTTTCCTTGAGCTTCTGTTCGCCGCTCATTCTCAGCGACTGAGGAGTGATCTTCTTGAAATATCCCTCACGGGTGAAGAACAGATTAACGGGATAATCGGGTATCTCCTCCTCCGCCTCGTTCTCCTCGTCCTCAGTGCCGTAGATAAACATTGTCTTTCTGGGCTTGCCGTATTTCTTCGCTATATCACCAAGCTCCGATATGATTATCTGCTTTACTCTGCGTTCCGAAGAAAGAATATCCTCCATATCGGCTATTTCTTCCTTAAGGCTGTCTATTTCCTCGATGCGCTTCAAGATATAACCCTTGTTGATATTTCTCAGTTTTATATCCGCAACATATTCAGCCTGCGTTTCGTCTATGCCGAAGCCTATCATAAGGTTCGGTACGACCTCTGCGTCATCCTCTGTTTCACGGATTATCTTTATAGCCTTGTCTATATCAAGCAGTATCTTCTTAAGACCTGTCAGCAGATGGAGTTTTTCTTTCTTTCTTGCAAGCTCAAACTTTGTCTTTCTCTTTACGCAGGTAATTCTGAAATCCGTCCACTGCTCAAGAATCTCGGCAACGCCCATGACCTTCGGCATACCGCCTACAAGAATGTTGAAGTTGCAGGAGAAAACGTCCTGTAAAGGAGTTATCCTGAACAGCTTTTTCATTACCGCCTCGCTGTCCTGCCCACGCTTTAAATCAATAGTTATCTTAAGACCCGATAAGTCCGACTCGTCACGCACATCGGAGATTTCTTTCAGCTTGCCCAGCTTTACCTGCTCAACTATCTTGTCTATTATAGCCTCGATAGTTGTTGTAGGCGGAATCTCGGTCACTTCGATACAGTTTGCCGCTTTGTCATAGATATACTTACTGCGCACCTTTACGCTTCCACGTCCGGTAGCATATATACGGCGCAGCTCGTTCTCGTCCTGTAATATAAACCCGCCGCCGGGGAAATCGGGTCCTTTAAGCGTGGATACAATATCGTGTTCGGGGTTTTTCATAAGTGCGGCGGCTGTTTCACATACCTCCGACAGATTGAAGGAGCAGATATTGCTCGCCATAGATACGGCGATACCGACGTTATTGTTTACCAGTACCGCAGGGAATCTTGTGGGGAGCAGTACAGGCTCCGTCATTGAGTTATCGTAGTTCGGCACAAAGTCAACTATATCACGGTCAATATCCGCAAATATTTCTGCGCAGATAGGGTCAAGCTTGGCCTCCGTATATCGTGACGCCGCAAACGACATATCTCTCGAATATGCCTTGCCGAAGTTACCCTTGCTGTCAACATACGGGTGCAGAAGCGCCTCGTTGCCCCTTGCAAGTCTTACCATCGTTTCGTATATTGCCATATCGCCGTGCGGATTTAATTTCATTGTCTGTCCGACAATGTTCGCCGACTTCGTTCTTGCCCCCGTAAGCAGACCCATCTTGTACATCGTATACAGCAGTTTTCTGTGCGACGGCTTGAAACCGTCAATTTCGGGGAGCGCACGGGAAACTATAACGCTCATTGCATACGGCATATAGTTTTCGGTCAGCGTATCGGTTATCGGCTGATTTTCGACAATGCCTGCGCCCTCTATATAAGCGTTTTTATTCGGAGCGACCTTCTTCTCGCCCTTTTCGTTCTTTCCTTTTCTCAAAATCTATACCTCTTTTTAGCTTTATACCCTGCTCAGAGCGAAAACTCTTTTTTCAGCTTTTCAAAGCGTTTCTCGTATTTATCTCTTATGGGGAGCGTTGTATTCTGTAAAACGTGCTGCAGAATATCTGCGTCTTTCAGTACCTCATCAAGCGGAAGCCCGACATTTTCCTTGTCGCTGTGGTTCGCTATCGCTCTTGTGATATTGCCTATCTCGCACACGCTGAAAAGCCCCGTCTTTGCCAGTATCGGCATTACAGCGTCAGCGCTTTCTTCTGCGTGCTTTTCGTCAACGCCCGTCAGATATTTACGGTAGTCGTGGAGCAGTCCGCTTATCTGCGCAAGCTCTGCGTTCACACCTCTGCGCAGTGCGATAAGCCCTGCCGTCTGCGCCGTACCGAAAAGATGAATGTACGCCTTCTGCCGTCTTTCCTCGGGCAGTGTCGCTATCATCTCCGACACTACGGCAGATATTACCTCTATCCTGTTAATTTCCATATATCCTCCGCTCAAGATACGTCTATATCGTCAAGGTACTTATAGCCGTAGTCACGGATATAGTCCTTTCTTCCGTCAAGGTTATCGCCGAGCAGCAGCTCGAATATCTCCTGCGTTTTCTGTGCGTCCTCCGGCATTACTCTTATAAGCCGTCTTGTTTCGGGGTTCATAGTGGTAAGCGACATCATTTCCGGTTCGTTCTCACCAAGACCCTTTGAACGCTGTATCTTATACTTCTGCTCGCCTATATCGGCAAGTATCCTCTGCTTTTCTGCTTCTGTATAGGCAAAGTAGGTCATATCCTTGCTGTTTATCTCATAAAGCGGCGACTCAGCGATATACACAAAGCCCTTTTCTATTACGGTCGGAACAAGTCTGTACAGCATAGTAAGAATAAGCGTTCTTATCTGATATCCGTCATAGTCCGCATCGGTACAGATTATTATCTTTTCCCACCTGAGATTATTTAGATCAAAGGTCGAAAGGTCTTTATTTGCCTTTGCCTTTACCTCAACACCGCAGCCGAGTATCTTCATAAGGTTTGTGATAATCTCACTCTTGAATATCTTGTCATAGCTTGCCTTAAGGCAGTTGAGCGTCTTACCTCTTACAGGCATTACCGCCTGATAGTCTGCGTCCCTCGCCTGCTTTACAGCGCCTAAAGCCGAGTCACCCTCCACTATATAAAGCTCTCGTCTTGCCGTGTCCTTACTCCTGCAGTCAACGAACTTCGGTATCCTGTTCGCAAGGTCTATCTTGCCCGAAAGCTGTTTTTTTATTGTATCCCTTGCCTTTGCGGCATTTTCACGGGCACGCTTGTTTATCAGCACCTGCTCGCATATCTTGACCGCTTCGTCCGGATTTTCAAGGAAGTACACTTCAAGCTGATGCTTCAGCCAGTCGGTCATAGCCTCCTGTATAAATTTATTGGTTATGCTCTTTTTCGTCTGGTTCTCATAGCTTGTCTGCGTTGAGAAGTTAGAAGATATGAACACAAGGCAGTCGGCAATATCGGTAAATTTTATCTTGCCCTCGGTCTTGTTGTACTTGCTGTTGGCTTTCAGCCAGCCGTCTATCTGATTTGTAAATGCCGCCTGCATAGCCTTGTCGGGACTTCCGCCGTGCTCAAGCCAGCTTGAATTGTGATAGTGCTGTATAAGCTGAACTTTGTTTGAAAATACAAAAGCGACCTTCATCTTTACCTTGTATTCCGGCTTGTCCTCTCTGTCCTTACCTGTACGCTGTGCGCTCCATACCTGCTCGGTAGTAAGTGCTGTATCGCCTACGATTTCTTTCAGATAATCGCTGATACCGTTTTCATAGCAGTAGATATGCTCTTCAAAGCGTGTTTCCCCTGTTTCCTCGTCACGCACTTCGTTTCTCAGCACAAAGGTCAGCCCGTCATTTACTACCGCCTGTCTGCGCAGAACATCGTCAAAATATTCAAACGGTACGTCAATATCCGTAAATACATCAAGGTCGGGCTTCCACTTGATTTTAGTACCCGTTGTTCCGTCCGACTGGTGACGGCGGAAGCCTCTTTCTTCCTTTTCAACGTTATAGCCCTTTTCGAATCTCAGGTCGTATATCCACGTTCCGTTATTGCTCTCGACCTCCATATACTCAGCCGCAAACTGTGTCGAGCAAAGACCCAGACCGTTAAGGCCGAGCGAATATGAGTAGTTATCTCCGCTGTTGTTATCGTACTTACCGCCTGCGTACAGTGTGCAGAAGGCAAGCTCCCAGTTGTACTTTTCCTCGTTTTTATTGAAGTCTATCGGTATACCTCTGCCGTAGTCCTGCACTTCAATGCTTTTATCAATGAAGCGTGTAACTATTATCTTCTTTCCGAAGCCCTCTCTCGCCTCGTCTATCGAGTTTGAAAGTATCTCAAACACGGAGTGACAACAGCCGTCAAGCCCGTCCGAGCCGAATATAACACCGGGACGCAGTCGTACCTGATCGGGTCCTTTCAGCTGTTTAAGACTGTTGTCGTCATAATTTTTCTTTGCCATCAGCTTTATCCTTTCAACCGCCATGCTCCCCCGCACAGCGAAACTTTAGTCAATAAGTAGTTTTATTGTACCACAAATCCCCCGTTTTTGCAAGTGCGGCGGGTCGCCGCTGACAATTCGCCGTGCGGCAGGTTGCCGCTGACATTTCGCCTTTCTCAATATTGGCAATATGCGTAAGTTGCATTGACGGCGAAGTTTTCTTGTTAATTTGCAACTTATATTCGCCGCCCGATTTTCCTTAAAAATATATGATCCTATTGAAAATATAGCTAAATAAATTAGAATAATTATAGAAATATGAGCAAAAATGGCCGAGCCGCGTAAACGAAATGAATATAATTGTAAAAAAGTTTCGAAGCTTACAGATATTTCGGTGCAGTTCCTTGTTGATATTGAAAATGTCGAGCGTCCTTAACTGCTACCATACTCGATAGTACAGCCACCGCTTTTGTTTTCGATGATGACTGAATATATCATAACGGCACGGTAGAAAGAATTGAATAGCGTGACACCCTCTATCCTGAACGCGCTTTCGTACAGACGCATAAATCATAGAAAATACTGACTATTTTTTCGCGTCCCAGCTATTGACAAAGAGCCAAAAAAATTAAAACCTCATTGGTTTTCTTATACCAATAAGGCTTTAATATAAAATGAATGAAATCAGTAGCAACCATCAATAGCTAAACGGTTTAAACTATATGCGAGATTTTTTACATCAAGGGGCTCATCTGTTTTTCTTCTACAAAAGATATAATAGAATTTATCTCGTGCGCTTTTTTTCGAAGACAGCGCATTCGCTACTTCTTTAAATTTTAAGGTAGTAGATAATTCAGGGAAATAAATTTCCAATTCATCGAATGCCACTTTACCAAATCCGCTATTAAATTGGTCGGCTTTTATAATTACAAAATCGAAATCAATTTTTTGCTTTTCGGAAAAATCTTTAAAGCACGATAGCCATTTAAGGTGTTTCTTTTTTTGTTCTATTTGTTTCTCTATTCTTTTAATTAATGTTCGATCCTTAATGTTTTTATCTTTAAGTTCTGTTTCGGATTTAGCAATATCCTCTTTTGATGCCAAAAGCGCCTGTTGATTTATTACGGATGACATATTAATAAAGTTCAGATATTTAGCTAATTCCTCGAATTCGTTTTCAAGTTCTTCGAAATTGTCTCTTGAGAAAGGTTTGAAAATAGCTTTATATTCCGATTCTGATTTCCATAACGGATGACGTCTTTTGTTTCGATCGAAATATTCTTCAATCAGATTGTCATCAAAACAATTTTTCATTAAAAAAATAACATCACCATCACATAACAACGAAATCTTAAAGTTGTCATTCAAATGTTTTCCTGATTTAGAAAGAGCTTCGTAGCAAAAAAGCGAATAATCGTTATTGAGTTTTTCCATAGCATGTTTTAAAATAAATGCTTCATACTGAACAACAGGGTGATTTTGAATCCATTTTCTTTCAGCATCATGTGCAAACACAACATTTTCTATTATGCTTACCGCAGATTTAGAAAAAACAAGCTTACATTCATCATCTTTACTGATAATTTTTATACTTTTTAAAAGGCGTTCGTAATCAATAGCAACCGTATCAAATCCTGTTATGTATGCATCGCGAATTAAATAGTCAAGCTTGTCAACGTCAATCAGCGAAGAATTGAGCATTGATATCATGCAATTCAAAAAGCTTTTATCAAGGCTAATGTCATTAAAATAACTATAGCCTAATATACACCTTGCAAAAAAGCTACGCTCCTCATTGTTCTCAAACAATGAATCAAATATCTTTAATGCCACAATTACACTCATCAATTCATGTGGAGCTGCACTATACTTGCGCTTTTCTATTTCATCTTTCAATGAATAATCAGAAGTTAGGTTTAAAATTTCTTTATGGAGTTCATTTCTGGACGAACCATCATCTAAATAGAAATACTCACCTGTATGTGAGAAAGGAGCATGTCCAACATCATGTAGTATGCAAGCATATTCAAATATTGTTTTGTATCGCTCAAAATCAAGTGAGGAATCGAGCATCTCATTGGGCTTTTTGATAATTGAAGTTACTATTTTGCCCAAGTGGTATACTCCTAAAGAATGTACAAATCTATTATGAACAGCAGAGGCATATAATGGCGAATAACTGGTTTGAATGACTTGGCGTAATCTTTGAAATTCAGCGGTATCTATAATATTTTTAGCTACAAATTCGTCAATCTCTATATACCCATATATTGGGTCTTTGAACCTTTTCATAAAACACTCTGTACTTTCGCAATAGGCTCCACACCCAATTCTTTTATAGATGCGGCATCCATGAAAGCCATCATTACATCAAGAGATAGATATCCACGGAAATTTTCCCAAAGTTGATCTACAGTAACGCCTTGTTTTAATCGAAAGCCTTCACCTTCATTTGAATCAAACAACTCAAAATATTCAGAATAATCATGTAAAAATACATTAGTCTTTTCTTCTGACAAAACAAGAACAGCCTTTTTTCCTTCGGCAGAAAGTATTTTTACTACGGTCGCGCCATAATTGCTTATTTGACTGAACAATACTTCTTTTTTTTGAGACTTTTCAACCAGTTCAATAAAAGCATTAGCAACTAAATCTTCAATACCAATATATACACACATACTCAAGTCCTCTTAGCATAATATTCAAAGCACAATTAAATATATGCTAATGTGCATCAAATTGTGCTCGTCCAATAAGGAAAGTATTATTAGTATACCACTTTTGCACCACAAATTCAAGTAATTGCGATAAATTTTCAAAAATTCGCAAATTTCTAAAGAAAGTTTCACATCGGAAATTTAAGTGGAACTTACTTTGAAAATTTACAGTCCAAAAAGAAATCCCTGAGAGCCTCAACTCTCAGGGATTTTACTATACTATATCAACTTTATCTACTTTCGTATTGCCGTCCGATAAATCAATACTTAGCGTAAGGATTCTCACCGTCATACAGCATACCTGCGGGACGGTTGAATTCAAGATCCTCAACACCGAGGTACTTCAGTGTATCGAAGATAGCCTTGCCGTAGTGACCGAATGCTACTGCACCGTGGTGAGGATAGTTCTTCTTGATAAGAACGTTGCGGTAGAATCTTCCCATTTCTGGGATAGCGAATACGCCGATAGCGCCGAATGAACGTGTAGCAACGGGGAGAACTTCACCCTCGGCAACATAAGCTCTCAGCTTAGCATCAGCCGTGCTCTGTAAACGGAAGAATGTGATGTCGCCGGGAACGATGTCGCCCTCGAGCGTACCTCTTGTGATATCAGGCTCCTTATCAGGCTCAAGACCTCTGTGCATAATAAGCTGATACTTCATAGTCTTGCTTGTCAGCTTGCACGAAGCTGTGTTACCGCAGTGGAAGCCCATGAATGTATCCTTGAGTGTGTAGTTGTACTTGTCCTTGATGGATTCAACATACATATCTGCAGGAACAGAGTTGTTGATGTCGAGCAGTGTAACTGCGTCTTCTGAAATGCAGGCACCGATATATTCGCTGATTGCGCCGTAAATATCAACCTCGCACGCTACGGGGATTCCTCTTGCTGTAAGTCTTGAGTTTACATAGCAGGGAACACAGCCGAACTGTGTCTGGAATGAAGGCCAGCACTTGTTGGCGAATACAACGTACTTTCTGCTTCCCTTGTGTGCTTCCATCCAGTCAAGAAGCGTAATCTCAAGCTGCGCAAGTCTGGGCAGGATACCGGGCATCTTGTTGCCGTCACCAAGCTCCTTCTCCATATCTGCAACAACTTCGGGGATTCTTGCGTCATTCTTATGCTCGTTGAATGCGGCATAAAGGTCAAGCTCCGAGTTCTCTTCGATCTCAACGCCGAGGTTGTAAAGCTGCTTTATAGGAGCGTTACAAGCGAGGAAGTCCTGAGGACGAGGACCGAATGAGATAACCTTTAAGTTGTTAAGGCCGATAACGGCTCTTGCAACAGGGATAAATTCCTTTATCATATCTGCAACCTCTGTAGCTGTTCCTACAGGGTATTCGGGTATGTATGCCTTGATATTTCTGAGTGCTAAGTTGTAGCTTGCATTCAGTACGCCGCAGTAAGCGTCGCCTCTGCCGCCTACTAAGTTATCCTGTGTTTCCTCTGCCGCAGCAACGAACATTACAGGACCGTCAAAATACTTTGCAAGCAGTGTTTCAGCCGACTCGGGACCGAAGTTTCCGAGGTATACGACAAGTGCGTTGCAGCCTGCGCCCTTAAGCTCCTCAAGAGCCTGCATCATATGTGTTTCGCTTTCGATAGTGGTGGGACATTTAAATACGTCAACACCGATCTCCTTACATGCCTTTACAACAGCCTCACATCTTGAAGCTGAAAGGCTCATGGGGAAACAGTCACGGCTTACAGCCGCAATTCCGAGCTTTACATCGGGTATGTTCTTCATAGCAAAAATTCCTTTCTGTGCAGTTTATTCTCTGCTTTATAAATCTGTCATAATACCGCCGCATTTTTTTGTTATGTACCGCTTACGTTTCGAGTAATCGTTTACTTGCATTCGCAAAACAAAAAACCTCTGCGACAGGTGTTATTATTATTGTATCACAAATAATCGTCATTGTCTACAGATTTCCGATAATTTTACGCCGTTTTCACACGAAATTATCAGCAAGGCAATGTAACAGGTTACACGGTAATTAAGTAAAACGCAATTGTTTTACCATTTATTGACACGCCGTGCTATTTATGTTATCATTTTACTATATTAAGTATTTAAACAGCGGAGGAAGACCGATGAAATACAGACGATTGCTCTTTTCGGTAAAAGACCCGTATTCCGATAGTTCCGACGAATTGTTCACCAAAGCCGTAAAAGAAAATTTCTCCTACTGCGTTTCCCATTGCGACGATTACCGCAGAATATGCGAAAATCTTGGTATATCCTCTCCCTCGGATGCGTCCGGACTTCCCGTGATACCCACATTGCTGTTCAAGAAAAAACAGATGATGAATACCGGCTGTATTCCCCTTATAAAAGCGACTTCCTCCGGCACAAGCGGCAGGAAAAGCACGATAGCCTTTGACACGGGCGGGCTTCTCTGCGGACTTAAAATGGTTATGCGTGTATCAAAGCTGAGAAATCTGTTATCTCCCGTTCCGTGCCACTATATTATTATGGGTTACAAGCACCACAGAGGAAACAATACCGCCGTAACAAAGACGGCTTTCGGTGCAACATTCTTCACTCCTGCACTGAGCCGCAATTATATCCTGACATATAAAAAAGGCGGCTATTCCCCCGACTTTGACAGGATTATAGATCTTATTGTCAGGCATTCACGTTCACGTTTCCCGACAAGATTCATGGGATTCCCCGCTTATACTTATTTTCTGCTGAGAATAATGGACGAGCGCAAAATTTATCTTAAAATGCCGAAAGGCTCACGCATAATGCTCGGCGGCGGCTGGAAACAGTTCTATGCCGAGCAGACCGATAAAAATTCCTTTTACAGCCTTGCCGAAAAGGTACTCGGCATAAAGGAAAACGATATTATCGAATTTTTCGGAGCGGTAGAGCATCCGATTTTATACTGCGACTGCAAGGAACATCACTTCCACGTTCCCGCTTACAGCAGAGTGATAATCAGAGATGTCGATACGTTAAAACCGCTCGAAAACGGCAAGACAGGACTTGTAAACCTGATAACTCCTATGGTTAAAGCGACCCCCGTGCTTTCAGTAATGACAGATGACCTCGGCATACTTCATAACGGAAGCGAATGTTCCTGCGGACTGAAAACGCCGTTTCTTGAAATTGTCGGCAGAGTTGCGCCGGAGGATATAAAGACCTGTGCGGCAGGCGCAGAAGAGATAATAAAGGGTGTGAACGTATGATTTTCTTTGATGGCGAAATATACGAAAACGATATGTGCGACAAGCTGTTAGCCCGTTTTGAAGACAGGATATGCGACACTCTCGGAAACTGTCGGCTTTCTGCTAAGCAGGTCATGCTTGCCGCCGAAAAAATCAGCACGGATATAGAAAACGGTGCTTTTGACGATATGCTCTCAGCGCTTGACGTTGAAAATGTAAGTTACTATAAACAGCTTATACTCGCCTGCCTCAGCCGTGAAAATCTTGAATACAGGCTGAAAACCGAGCTTGGAGATTCAGACGGCTTTATCGGTTCTCCGAACGGCATCACTCCGAAAATAAAAATTCAGACAAAACCTCTCGGCGTTCTGTTCCACATAGCTGCAGGAAATGCCGACGGCTTACCCGTGATGAGCGTTGCAGAAGGACTTCTTGCAGGCAATATCAATATACTGAAGCTTCCGTCCGCCGATAAGGGCTTGTCGATCCGCATAATAAAGCGGCTTTGCAAATATGAGCCTTTGCTGTCACGCTACATATATGTCTTTGATACCCCGTCAAGCGATGTGCGTACCATCCAGACGCTTGCAGGCTTTGCCGACGGCATAGTGGTATGGGGCGGTACTGAAGCCGTAAAAGCAGTGCGTTCACTTGCTCCGCCGGGAGTTAAGCTGATTGAATGGGGACACAAGCTCGGCTTATGCTACATTTCCGATTACGCAAATCATACAGATGAATTTTCGGCTCTTGCCGAGCATATAGCCTCTACAAAGCAACTGCTCTGCAGTTCCTGCCAGACCGTGTTTATCGACACCGATGATAAAACCGAACTTACTCGATTCTGCGAAATGTTCCTTCCGTATCTTGAAGCGGCAGTCGGAAAACACAGGAATACCTCAATAGGCACACGGGCGAGAGATACGCTCATAAGCTACTCCGCCCGTCTTGAACAGGCAATCGGAATACGGCAAATTTCTCCCGACGTATTTTACGGTAAGAATTGCAGCCTTATCATAAAAGACGACTTTGAACTTGAACTGTCGCCTATGATGTGCAATGTGCTTGTAAAAAGGCTTCCGAGAAAGAACATAATGCGTACACTGAGAAATGCAAAAGGCTTTTTGCAGACCGCAGGGCTTATCTGCGACAAGGCTGACAGAGCAGAACTTACCGACCTGTTGCTCTGTGCAGGAGTTACAAGAGTTACGCAGGCGGGAAATATGTCCGCTTACTTTTTCGGAGAATCCCACGACGGAGAATATCCGCTATCCCGATACACGAGAAAAATCAATATCGAACTGAATAATCAGACTGAGGAAACAAATATATGAAAAAACTCGTTTTACCGCTCAACATTATTTTTCTCGGCTTATCGCTTGCTTGCGATACAGCTCTGATAATTACTCATCTCTACCCGATAAAAATAACCGCAAGCGTTTTCTTTATGCTTGCCGCCGCAGTAAACCTGATATACGCCCTGAAATACTTCCCTGATAAGAAACTGCCGTCAGTAATACTGACCGTCGGCGTATTCTTCGCAATGAGCGCAGATATAGCGATAAACTTAAATTTCATCGCAGGAGCGGCGATTTTCGCCTTAGGTCATATCTGCTACTACATAGCATATTCGCTGATGCAAAAGCCCCGTCCGACCGACTTTATCCCCGCAATTATAATATTTATCCCCATAGTGCTGTTTATGATGTTCTCACCGCTTCTTGACTTCGGCTCGTCGCTTATGAAAATCATCGGCATTTCATACGCTGTTATAATCTGCATTATGACAGGCAAAGCAATAATGAACTTTATCCGCATAAAGAACAGATTCAACCTTATACTTGCGCTCGGCAGTGTGCTGTTCCTTATATCCGATATAATGCTCCTGATGGCGTACTTCTCAAAAATAGATTTCCCGTTCTCGAATTTCTGCCTTGCCCTATATTACCCCGGACAGTGCCTTATCTCAAACGGTCTTGCACATATTAAAACAGCTATAACAGAAAAAATCCGTGTCGCCTGACACGGATTTTTATAATGGTTGTTTTAAATTCTGTTTCTGCATTTATAAGTCTGAACGGAGTTTGTTTTTTCGGTCTCTGTAGTTATTTGCCTGCTCTTCGGTTATTACACCCTGCTTTATCAACTCAGATAATAATTCTGATTTGCCCTCGGCTCTGCCTGCCGGCATTGCAGAACGTTCAAGGCTTGCCCAGTCGTTTATATACTTTTCTTAGGCGTCATTTTCAGTCTGTATAAACAATGGTAACCCAATCAACAATGCCTTTCTCGCTAAACGTAACAATAAGACATTTACCGTGCCAATCATTCGAGGTTTTTCCCTCGAGAGAACCATATCTATATTCCTGCCAGCCTTCATATTTTTTACTGTTAAAATTTTTTATACTTGTTGCTTCACCATACCTTTCGACGATTTCTTCTCTAGTTGTTTTAAATGGAGTTATGCCGTCAACCGAACATTTGTCATTCTCAAAAGGAGCATCAAAAATCCTACTGTCACCCTTTTTGGACTCTTTGTAGTTTTCCGCTCCGCAGCTAAAAAGCAAATCGCCATTTTTGTCCTTGACTTCAACGTGACATCTATCCTCCGCAAATCGATTAGCAGAAGTTTCATATGTCCAATCCTTAGGCAGTTCTTTCAGCTTTATGGGTATCTCGATCGCTTGTCCGTCAACAATTACATTTTTTCGTATCCGTTCAATGTCAAAACCCGTTTTGCTGTACGATATCTCAGAACCATCAGGAATAGTACTTCTTTCGCACCCCGTAAACCCACAGAGCAGTATCGCCGTTGCCAACAGCGCAACCACCCTTTTGCTTTTCCTGTCAAGCCGATGTTTTAATTTGCTAAACATAGTACACAACCTTTCTTTCATTCATAGTGCTTAAGACTTTTGCAATATTTCCGCCTAAGCCTTATCAAAAAATGTCCAAAAGCTCCGACAAGCTATCCACAGCAAAATCAGCCTTTTCGCTCTCGTCAGAAATCGTCCAATATTTGCCGAAGCCTTGCCTCACCCATATCGTCATCATTCCCATTTCTTTAGCGGAAATTATATCATTATCCACTCTGTCACCGATCATTACCGCTTCGGACGGACTGCATCCTGCTCGCTTTAGTGCTATATCGAATATTCTTTTATCAGGTTTGGCAACTCCTTCTTCGGCAGAAGCTACAACAAGCTGTATATATTTCATCAAGCCGCAGCTTTCAAGTCGTTTTTCAGTGCCTGCCGACTGGTTAGCAATTACACCTATACGGTATCCTTTTTCACATAGGATTTTGAGTACGTTTTCGGAATCTTTATAGGGCTTTTCATCTTCATGATGCCAAGGAGTTTTTGCAAGTCCGAAATATCTCAGTGCTTCAATATCGCCTTTCAGATTTTGCTTTGAAAAATACAAACGTTTTTCGTTAAACTCCTCAAAGGTAATATCTGTTCCCGCAATAGCATCTCGTATGCGATGGTTATAACACTCGGTTTCGTCAACAAGTGTTGAACCGACATCGAAAAACAACCATTTAATATCGTTCAGCATATTATCTCCTTGTTTTTATTAACTCCCGACCGTCCCACAAAGTCACGCCAACCACCTTCATTTCAAAAGGTCGGAATTTGCCGTGCCCCACGGGCACATTAGTGCTTGCGGAACCAGTTACGCATCCACTTGCCGTTTTCGGTGAGATCGCTCTCGCTCCAGTTACCGTTTGCCGATGTTCCCGGTCGCAGTACCGAGCAGGTTTCATCCTTGTTGCAGATACTCCAGTTACAGTAGCTTATGCCTTGCTTGTCAAAATAGCTAAGCCACTTCTGCGTTTCGTTGAAGTCATTCGCACCTCCGCCCGATGCGTCACAAGTACCGAATTCCGACACGAATACAGGCAGTCCCTGCGCCACGCAGTTTTCTACATTTGAACGAAGTCCTGCGTGAGTTGCCGCATAGAAGTGGAACGCATACATTACATTCTTGTAGTTCAGCGGGTCTGAAAGCGGCTTGTCGATTTCCTGACTCCATGTCGGCGTACCTACTATAATTACCGAGTTCGGCGCATTCTTGCGGATAACGGGTATTATCTTTTCCGCATACGGCTTGATATTGCCGCTCCACGATGCACCGCCGTTCGGCTCGTTGCATATCTCGTAAATTACATTCGGATATTTTGCATATCTCTTTGACACCGTTTCAAAGAAGGATTTTGCCTCGTTTGTATACTTGGACGGGTCTCCGGGATTAAGAACGTGCCAGTCGATGATAACATACATATCCAGCTTGATGCAGATGTCAACACCCTTTTCAAGCAGTTCAAGGCTTCCGCTCTTGTTACCCATATAGCACTGACCGTTGCCCCACTCGTCAACGTACATTGCAAGACGGACAACATTCGTATTCCAGTCGTCACGGAGCGTTTTGAATGCGCTCTCGTTTACGAATTCGGGGAACCATGTAAGCCCGTGTGTACTCATTCCTCTGAGCTGATAACCCTTGCCGCTCTTATCGACAAGCTGTCCGTTCTTTACCGAAAGCTGACCGTGCTGTGATACCGGTGTAGTGCCTTTAGGGTCGCTCGGTGCCGGAGGAACTGTTGCCGCCGGCTTTTTGGTCGTTGACGTATTATTGTTGTTATTATTGTTATTATTGTTATTATTGTTGCTGTTATTTCCAGCACTCGTTCCTGCGGTACTTCCGTTCACAGTCACTTTACCCTCATTGATATAAGCGTCAGCCGAATAATTAAAACCGAATGAAACGCTCTTTCCCTTTTCTATAGTTCCGTTGTAGCTCTCGTTCTTGACCGTCATTGTGTTTCCCGAAATGCTGAATATTCCGTTCCACTGCGACATCAGCTTTGTGTTGCCGGGGACGGTTACCTTTGCCGTCCAGCTGTTCACCGTATCGCCGTTATTGGTTATAACGATCTCATAACCTCCGCACTTCTTACCGCCCTCTTCCCAGCTGCTCGACTTCTTCCACTGAACAGTGAAATTGCTTGCAGATGAAGCAGGCTTGCTCTGGCTGTTGTTTTTCGTGTCGGCAGTTGCCTGTACCTTTGTCGTATCGGCAGGCTTCTCGGTGTTATCTGCCTTTGATGTATTTTCCTGCTTTGAAGTATTACTTTCTTCCTGTTCGGAGGTATTGGAAGATGTGTCGCTCTCTGTTACTGAGCTGTCAACGGAAGTAACCTCGGAATTTTCATCAACACTGCTCGTATCCTCAACATACGATTCATTGCTTTCGGTCGCCGAGCTGTTTCCGACAGACGATAATACACCGCTGTCCTGCGCCGCACAGCCTGCAAGCATAGCCGCCGCAATAAACACGGCTATCGTACGTCTGATTATAGATTTTTTCATATTTCCTCTTTCGGTCGTGATATTAAAACAGCCCTCACGAATGAGGGCTGTCGTTATTCGTTAATCTTTTTAAGATTACTTTCTCTTCTTAGCAACTACTACTGCACCTGCTGCGAGGAGTGCAACACCTGCAACTGCTGCAACGCCTTCAACACCTGTGTTTGTGTTGGGCTTTGTAGAATCGCCTGTTGTTGCAGGAGCTTCTGTAGCGGGAGCATCTGTATCTGCAGGAGCATCTGTATCAGCAGGAGCCTTATCATAGCCTGTTACATCAAATGTAACTTCAATATCACTTGCAAAGTTGCCTGCCTTGTCATCAAGGATTTCTGCGTCAGGTGACCATGAGTTGATGATCGGAACGCCTGCTAAGCCTGCTACGACTGCATCCTTATTATCAGCACAGTTTGCATCGGGCTTTGTTGTATCTAAGTCAGCGATGTCGTTGCCTTCAACATAGTCGAATGAAACGGGAGCAGAAAGCATTTCTGTGCCTGAGAACTTAATGCTTGTAAGTGTGATAACAAGATCAGGGTGATCTTCAACAACGATGTTTGTGTAGAGCTTAAGAACATTGAAGCCTGTAGCTACATTGTCACCAAGATCCTTACCCTCTATACCTGTCAGCTTAGCTGTATATGTACCGTCCTTGTCGATCGTTACATCTTCAAATGAACCGGGACGTGCAAAATACTCATCACCTACAGCCTCGCCGCTACCTTCTTCGGCGTTTGTGTCGCAAACATAAATCTTGCTCTGCTCAAGGTTGTTTCTGAACAGCCAGTTAGCTGTCTGGAAACCAAGACCTGCCTTTTCGGCACCTGCTGCTACTACTAATGTAGATGCTACTGCAGCTGCAACCGCACTTGCGGATAATACCTTTAATAACTTCATTTTAATTACCTCCAAACAAATTGTATATGTTTCGTTCTTATGAGTGTTGTTAAAAGTTTACAACATTCTCAATTAAATTAATTATAACCTCTGCACGTCAAAAAATCAATTTGCATTTTTCACACATTTACCACATAACTTTTAGTTATTTTGTACAATCAGGTTATTAAGTTATAACGCAGACCATTCTCGATTGTCACCCATTTGTGCAGTTTGGTTGACACAAAGCGCTGTCGGTGGTATTCTGTTAAAGTCGTTTGACAAAATGGAAAGGAAACAAAAAATATGAACAGACAGAAAATCACAACAATCGTACTTTGTGCGCTCTTTGCGGCAATTACGGCAGTACTTTCGCAGATAGCGATACCGATGTCCTCCGGCGTACCGATTACATTACAGACCTTTGCAATAGCCCTCTGCGGCTTTTATCTCTGCACGGCAAGAGCAACCGTTTCAACGGTCGTTTATGTTCTGCTCGGTGCGGTTGGCGTTCCCGTATTCAGTGGCTTCAAGGGCGGAATCGCTTCAATAGTAGGTCCTACGGGCGGATTTATAATCGGCTTTATCGCTATGGCGGCCATCAGCGGAATAGCATTCAGAAATATGCCTGAAAAGTTCCGTGTACCGCTTAGAATAGCAATGGGCATCTTAGGCGTTGCCGCTTGCCATATCTGCGGATTTGTACAGTACGCTCTCGTTGCAGGCAAGGATCTGTTATCCAGCTTCCTGCTCGTATCCGCTCCCTATCTTATAAAGGATATAGCAAGCGTAGTTCTCGCATACTTTGCCGCTCTCGCAATTTCAAAGGCTCTGAAAAGAACAGGCTTTGCTCCAAGCGAACAGGCGTAATTGCAATAAATTTATAAATATTAAAGGCAGTGCCGATTGGCGCTGTCTTTTTGTTTTTGTAATAACAAGCACAAAGTAAAAAACCAATTTACTGCTCCCTCGCAAAAGGTAATATTGACATATAAATCTGAACAATTAAAACCATACACGTTTTAATACCCGCCGATAACGCAAGCCTCGCCAACCTCAGACAATTCCAAAGGCGAAATTTACAGTGACTTTCAGTCACCGCCGTTTCGCTACCCTGCGGATAACTCAGACATTTCCAAAGGCGGAATTTACAGTGAATTTCAGTCACCCACCCTGCTTTGACTTTTTATGATTTAAGTGCTATACTCTATAAATAGAAAGACAAAACACGGAGATACTTTTAATGGATAACAAATACGAAGAACGGCTCGGCACAGCCTCGATGCTGCCTCTTATACTTAAAATGGCACTGCCGGGCTTTGCGGCACAGCTTATAAACCTGCTGTACAGCATAGTTGACAGGGTCTTCATCGGACATATAGAGCATATCGGCACTGATGCGCTGGCAGGTATCGGTGTTACAAGCTCGATAATCATTCTTATCTCGGCATTTTCACAGATAGTCGGCGGTGGCGGCGCACCGCTTGCCTCAATAGCGCTCGGCAAGGGCGACCGTGAAAGAGCGCACAGGATACTCGGCAACGGCTTTTCGCTGCTCGTGCTGTTTACTGTAGTAACATCGGGCATAACCTACATCTTTATGGATCCCCTGCTCCGCCTTATCGGCGCAAGCGATGCTACTATCGGCTATGCCACAGACTACCTCTCGGTATACCTTACCGGCACGCTGTTCGTAATGTTCGCAACCGGACTTAATTCGTTCATAAATGCGCAGGGCAGACCCGGAATTTCAATGATAGCCGTAATAATCGGCGCGATCCTCAACATAGGCCTTGATCCGCTTTTTATCTATATATTCGGTATGGGCGTAACGGGCGCCGCTCTCGCAACGGTAATATCACAGGCGGTAAGCGCCTTTATAATAGTAGGATTTCTTGTATCCGACAAAGCGACTTTGAAAATAAAGCCGAAATATCTTAAGCTTGATATAAAAATAATCGGCTCGCTGTTTGCTCTTGGCATCGCCCCGTTTATAATGGCAAGTACGGAAAGTCTTGTCGGCTTCGTCCTCAACGGCTCGCTTAGCGGCTACGGCGATATATACGTCAGCACCCTTACGGTAATGCAGAGCGCAATGCAGTTTGCCGCCGTGCCTTTGAGCGGCTTTGCGCAGGGCTTTGTTCCGATAGTCAGCTACAATTACGGCAAGGGCAACACAGACCGTGTCCGCCTCTGCTTTAAATATTCCGTGATAATTATGTTCTCTTTCTTCGCCCTGACAAACCTGTTTATGATTACCTTCCCCGAATTTGTCGCAGGAATGTTCACAGACGATACCGCACTTATAAAAACGGTCGGCAGAATGATGCCCCTTTTCCTTACAGGCATGACCATATTCGGACTTCAGCGTACCTGCCAGAATATGTTCGTTGCTCTCGGTCAGGCTAAAATTTCACTGTTCATAGCCCTTTTGCGTAAAGTGATACTGCTTATCCCTCTTGCCCTTATCCTGCCGAATTTTCTCGGTGTAGAGGGTGTATATCTCGCTGAATCGGTAGCGGATGCGACCTCGGCGATCTGCTGTACAACCATTTTCGCCGTTACATTCCCGAAGATACTCAAAAAGCGTGAGCAGACATAAATTAAATAATCAAGCGGTCACAGGGACAGATACAGCCCCGTGACCGCTTTTCTTATACGATTTTCAAGCACCGCCGGCACATTTCCCGTGCAGGCGGTGTTTTGCATTTATTTCAGAAATTCCGCCAGTATCTGACCGAGTAAACACGATTGCTTATCGGTAAGCTGTTTGCTTGTTATTACGTTATGCTCACGGAATTGCTCAATTAACTGCGTTATTATATTTCTTTGCTTTTCGTTAAGACCTATAGTAGAAATATTCGATTGCCGTTCCATACCCGACAGATAGTCCATAGAAACGTTGAATAAAGCCGAAAACGCTCTTACCGTATCAAAAGTAGGACTTTGCAGATTTTTTTCATATCTGCTGATTATTGAGCTTTCCTTGTTTATTTTATTTGCCAGTTCTTCCTGCGTCCAGCCTTTTTCTTTTCTGAGTCTTTTCAGAATCAAGCCGAAATCAAAAGCATCGTTCATTTATCCACCTCAAATTTGATTTATAATCAAATTGTAACAGGTGCAACTTGATAAATTTGCATCATTATGCTATAATATTTGATATAAAAACGAATTTACTCAGAATTAATTGATAAATTTGCTCAAAATGGGTGATTAAGTGCAACAACAAATAAAATCCAGACAACGTGTGACCGAACACGGCGAGGTTTTCACCGCCGAGCGTGAAGTAAAGGCAATGTGCGACCTTGTAAAACAGGAAACCGAGCGTATCGACAGCCGTTTTCTTGAACCCGCCTGCGGAACGGGCAATTTCCTTACCGAAATTCTCGCAAGAAAGCTGTCGGTCGTAAAGTCTGAATACGGTCGCAGTCCTCTTGAATATGAAAAATACTCGCTCCTTGCGATAAGCAGTCTTTACGGCGTCGATATAATGGCTGATAATGTCGAAACCTGCCGTGAACGGCTGTTTAAGCAGTGGGACAAGCAATACAGAGCCGTCTGCAAAAAAGAATGCAACGATGATACAAGAAAATCCGTCCGCTTTATCCTGTCAAGAAATATCGTCTGCGGAAACGCCCTTACTCTTAAGTGCGTAGACGAAAACTGCAACGATACCGAACAGGATATAGTCTTTTCCGAGTGGGCATTCGTTTTCGGCAGTAATATACAGCGTAGCGATTACAGCTTTGACGAACTGGTGAACGGCAATAAGGAAAAGGCTTCTCAGCTTACCCTCAGCGACAGCACAGAAGGCGAGGGTACTTTTTTACGGAAATATATATGCAACTACAGGAGGTTATGGGAAAATGGCTGATAATATTTCAACCGGAATTTTAAGCGGACTTTACGAAAAGGTATACAACCCTGATGTTCTGTCCTGCCTTGCCAATCTCTCAAACGATGAGGTTTTCACACCTCCGGAGATAGTAAACAAAATGCTCGATATGCTCCCGCAGGAGCTTTTCTCATCTCCCGATACAAAGTTTCTCGACCCCGCCGTGAAAACGGGAGTATACCTTCGTGAGATAGCAAAGCGTCTTATAAAAGGTCTTGAAGCCGTTATCCCCGACAGACAGCAGCGAATAGACCATATTTTTAAAAATCAGCTTTACGGCATTGCGATAACCGAGCTTACAAGCCTGCTCTCCCGCAGAAGCCTTTATTGCAGTAAGTACGCAGACAGTGCTTTTTCGGTAACACACTTTGAAAATTCGGACGGAAATATCCGTTTCAAGCGTATCCCCCACTCGTTCGACAAGTCCGGAAGATGCATCTTCTGCGGTGCGTCCGAAACGCAGTACGACCGTGGCGAAGAACGTGAATATTATGCGTATGAATGGATACACACATTACACCCAGAGGAGATTTTTGGCATGAAGTTCGATGTTATTATTTCAAATCCGCCGTATCAGATGACATTCGGCATAGAAGGCGGTAATAGTGCGAATGCAAAATCTATATATAACGTTTTCATCGAAAAGGCAATAAAACTTCGCCCAAAATATATTTGTATGATTACACCGAGCCGTTGGATGACAAAAACAGCTCAAGGAATACCGGATAGTTGGGTCGATGCTGCTTTAGCATCTAATAAATTCAAAATCATTCACGATTTTGAAAATGCATCGGATTGCTTTCCCGGCGTTGACATTAAAGGCGGTGTTAACTATTTCTTGTGGGATAGAGATTATTTCGGAAAGTGCGAGTATTATTTTCACCAATCACAAGACCAGCATGTTTTAAATAGATTTGACTATCTTGATTCTAAAAATTCAGGAATAGTTGTAAGAAACCCTAAATCATATTCTATATTAGAAAAAATCGAATCAGTTGAAGGAAATTATTTTTCGGATATTAATAAAAACTTTTCCGGTTTGGTTAGTGCAAAACACTTTTTTGATGACAGTAATTTACTTACTTCAAACTGGACTGATTACCACGATAAACCGGATTCTGTATACTGTATAAAATACTATCTCAATATCAATAGAGAAAGAACAGTAAGGTGGATTAGCAAATCGCAATTACCCAAAAATTCACCAACAAAAGATTTGTATAAAGTCTATATCCCCGCCGCAGGCGGAAATGGGTACGATGAACAAATATTGGGCAAGCCGTTTTTAGGCGATAAAAACAGTGTTTGTTCTCAAACTTTTCTTGTTATCGGTTTTGACCCACAAAAGCACAATTTCACTAAAGAACAATGCGAAAATATCATAACATACATACAAACGAGATTTTTCAGATATTTAGTAAGTATTAAAAAGAAAACGCAAAACGGACCGAGAGGTGTTTACCAATTCGTCCCCCTCCAAGACTTCTCAAAATCGTGGACAGATTCCGAACTCTACGAAAAATACAATCTCACAGATGAAGAAATAAACTTTATCGAGTCTATGATAAGACCGATGGATTTAGGCGGTGAAAACAATGGCTGACGTATTTGAAAAGTTTGTGACCCCTCGCCCCGAGGTAAACCCGACTATCTATGCCTACAAGCTGAACGGCGTTACAACTCACGACGGCTACATAAAAGTAGGCTACACCGACCGTGATGTAAAGCAGCGTATAAAAGAACAGCTCCATACAAGTGCGATAAGCTACACCGTGCTTTGCGAGGAATCGGCAATGCGTCCTGACGGCTCGTGCTTCAACGACCGTGACGTACACGCCGTTCTTAAACGTAACGGCTTTCACCGTCTTAACGAAAACACCGACAAGAACGAATGGTACAACTGTACCGTAAATGATGTCCGCTCCGCCGTGCGTGAGCTTCGCACAGGCGAAAGGACGGACGAATACCGCACCGCCGACTTTAAAATGCGTCCGGAACAGAGTGAAGCGGTAGACCGCACAATCGAATACTTTGAAAACATTAAAAAGACCGAGCCTGAGCGCATACCAAAATTCCTGTGGAATGCAAAAATGCGTTTCGGCAAGACCTTTGCCGCTTATGAGCTTTGCAAGAAGATGAATTTCAAGCGTATTCTTATTCTCACCTTCAAGCCTGCCGTAGAGTCGGCGTGGAGCGAGGACTTAAGAACTCACGTTGATTTTGAGGGCTGGCAGTACGTTTCAAACAAGGACGCACATAATAACAAGCAGAATATCGACGAGGCATATTACAATGCCGACAGCACAAGACCGATAGTAGTTTTCGGCTCGTTTCAGGATTTGCTCGGTACTAACGAAAACGGCGGTATAAAATACAAAAACGAGTTTATCCATACTACCAACTGGGATATAGTCATATTTGACGAATACCATTTCGGAGCGTGGAGAGAAAACGCAAAGAAGCTGTTTGACGATCCCGACGATGAAGATATAGACTTTGACGCAGAAAAATATCAGAAGGAAGAAGCAGGAAATGCCGTAAACGAAACCTTCCTGCCGATAACCTCGTCACACTACCTTTATCTGTCCGGTACCCCGTTCAGAGCAATGCACAGCGGTGAGTTCATAGAAGAACAGATTTTCAACTGGACTTATTCAGATGAACAGAGCGCAAAAGAAAACTGGAAGGGCGAAAACAACCCATATCTGTCGCTTCCCCGTATGGTGATGATGACCTATAAAATTCCCGAAAGTATACGCTCTGTAGCCTCTGAGGGAGAATTTGACGGCTTCGATCTGAATCTGTTCTTTTCCGCAAAGGGAAAAGGCGAGGACGCTCGCTTCGTAAACGAGAACGAGGTGCAGAAATGGCTCGATCTTATCCGTGGCGCATATCTGCCCGCAAGCGTCGACGACCTCAAAATTGCGGTAAGTCTTGGTGTTGACAAGCGTCCGCCTATGCCTTTCTCAGACACAAGACTTCTTAACGTACTGTCGCACACCCTGTGGTTTTTGCCAAGCGTAGCGTCCTGCTTTGCGATGTACAATCTTCTTATGCAAAGCCAGAACAACTATTACAATCAGGGCTATAAGATAAACGTCTGCGCCGGTATAAAAGCGGGCGTAGGTCTTGATGCGGTAAAGCCCGTTATTGATTCTATGGGCGATCCTCTCGTTACAAGGACAATAACCCTCACCTGCGGCAAGCTGACAACAGGCGTTACCGTAAAGCCGTGGACAGGCATATTTATGCTCCGCAATCTTAAAAGCCCGGAAACCTATTTCCAGTCAGCTTTCCGTGTGCAGTCGCCCTGGACGGTAAAAAATGAGAAGGGCGAAGTAGAGATAATCAAGCACGAATGCTATGTGTTCGACTTTGCACTTGACCGTGCGCTCCGCCAGATATCCGACTATGCCTGCAATCTGAATTCCGAGAACACAAACCCCGAAAAGAACGTCAGCGAATTTATAAACTTCCTGCCCGTCTTAGCCTATGACGGCTCGACTATGGAGCAGGTAAACGCACAGGCTATTCTTGATATTACCCTTGCCGGAACCTCCGCAACCCTCCTCGCAAAGCGCTGGCAGTCCGCCCTTCTTGTTAACGTTGATAACGATACATTAAAACGTCTGATGGCAAGCACAGAGGCAATGACCGCACTTGAAAATATCGAGGCTTTCCGCAATCTCAACAAGGAGCTTGAGGTAATTATCAACAAGTCCGAGGCTGTAAAGAAGCTGAAGAAAGACGGCGTGGAAAAGCTCACCCCGAAAGAAAAGAAAGAGCTTACCGAAGCCGAGAAGGAGTTCAAGTCAAAGCGTAAGGAGGTACAGGAAAAGCTGATGAAATTCGCTTCAAGAATTCCCGTATTTATGTACCTTACCGACTACCGTGAATCCTGCCTCAAGGACGTTATAACCCAGCTTGAACCCGGTCTTTTCAAAAAAGTGACCGGTCTTGATACAAAGGATTTCGACCTTTTGTGTTCGCTCGGCGTTTTCAACTCCAGCCTTATGAATCATTCCATTTTCCAGTTCAAACGCTACGAGGACGCAAGCCTTACCTATACCGGAATTGATATGCACAGTAACGATAAGGAGATAGGCGGTTGGGATACCGCCATAAGAAAAGATGAATACAAAAAGCTGTTCTATAATCAGCAGGAATCAATGAACGCTCCTCAGCCCTCCGTACCCGACAGGGATATAGCAATGCTGAAGAAAGAAATCGCAAAAACGCCTGCAGGAAAGCCCGGCGTCCAAACCTCAGGCAAATCATCGGCATATCCGTCCGTACCTCCACTCGTCACCGAAAAGTTCGGCATTAAATCACCCGTTCCCAAAGCCGCTTTACCCGTTCCCGACAGAAAACGCAGCAACACCCCTGATTTTGACGAATCTTCAATAACAGTAGGTATGACCGTAATACATAAAAAATTCGGCGAAGGAAAAGTACAGTCAATCACTGATAAACATATATATGTAAAATTTGCTGACGGTCAGAAAAATTTCGCCTTACCCAACGCCTTCACCGGCGGCTTCCTGCACCTGCCGAAATAACCGAAAACAACAGCCCGACTGAATCCAGCCGGGCTGTTGCTGTATACAACAAAAAAAACCCGTGCAAAATACACGGGATTAAACTTGGTACACCTTCAGGGACTCGAACCCAGGACCCACTGATTAAGAGTCAGTTGCTCTACCAACTGAGCTAAAGGTGCATATTTAATAAAGTGAAAAAGCACGCTACAGCGTGCTTTTTATTTGGCAGGGGTGGTAGGAATCGAACCCACGTCAAAGGTTTTGGAGACCCCTATTCTGCCATTGAACCACACCCCTATAGGTAAAAAGCTCGGCACCAATAAAATTGGTGCACCATCAGGGACTCGAACCCCGGACCGACCGGTTATGAGCCGGTTGCTCTAACCAACTGAGCTAATGGCCCTCGTCGTTTAACAACGCTTAGATATTTTACCAAACTAAAAGAGAAAAGTCAATACATAATTTCACTTTTCTTGTATTTTTATCTGCAGAATCATTGTAACCCTGAATTTTTGATTACTTTCAAGCCAGCTTAAGAATTATAAATCATTGCCAAAAAAGGATTTACTGTTTATCACCGCCTCTTGCAGTAGGGTGCATTATATTTGAGTTCAGTTATGCCCGTTTTTCAAGAGCATCAAACAAGTCCTCCGCTTTATAAAACTTTATTATTAACTAACAGTTTAAATTGACCTTTTGTCAATAGTTGGATAAGAAAACCGAAAAGCAAAAGTAATGAGGCAGTGGCGATTTTTTCGTCACTGCCCTGTTTCTTTAAATAAATATTCAAAAGAAGCGTTGCATATCAAATAATATTACAAAACCGGAGCTTTTATCTGATCCGGCTCCGACATAAACAGTCCCGCCGATACAAGCTTATCGACATCGTAACTGTCAATTTTTCCGTCACGGTTTAGGTCTGCAGCGGCAAGCACCGCCCTTTGAGGAGTCAACATTCCGGATGCGATGAGTTGAGCCCAAACAGCGTCTCGTCCGTCATGCAGTCCGTCTCCGTCGAGGTCGCCGAAAATAACGACGGTATATTCTTTAATGCTTTTGTCCGGATATGTTACCTTAACAACAGTCCCCGTGCCGATATATTCTCCCTTCACGGTCAGTGATATTTCAGCGTAATCGCTTGAAAAGTATTCTCGGAATTTATCGGAGGTAATACCTTGCTTTAACCCGTAAATAATCGAATCATCAGCAGAGCAATTGTGGGCAAACCGCTTGATTACCGTTTTCTCCGTTTCACCGCAAACGGTGCAGGTGCGTATACTTTCGCCGTCTGCGGCTGCAGTCGGCTCTTTTGTGACCGTCGGAGCACTCCATATGTGGTCATTCGGATTTTCACAACCGATAAGTGCCGTGTAAGCTTTGATTCTTCCGACATAATAACCGAGAGTGTACCAGTTATCACCGCTCGGAACGTAAGAAAGATCCTTGCGGTCTCGGTATCCGGTGACGATTTTTGCGTCACCGTTATTGTTTGAAACCCTGACAATAACAGAAAACCATTCACCGTTTTCAAGCCTCACGGGTTCGTTGAGCTCAACTGTCACATATCCGCCGTGTTCAAAAAATTTCGTTGTTTTGCCGGCGGAAGCTCCTCCCGAAACAGGGACATTACTCTGTCCGTTGTACGGTGCGTCCAAATTCTTGATTATTTCGGTTTCAACGGTTATGTTCTCTCCCTGAACAGCAACATTAACTGCTTTTAAAAACTCGGACTTTCCGTTTGTTCCTCCTTTTTTGGCTTGATAGACATTAGCTATACACTTATCTTTTCTCAATGAAAAATCTTCAAGGTTGCCGTCGTAGCAATAGTTGAAATCATACTTATCCTTGGGTGCATAGGTGAAAGCGTATGCGCTTGAGCTGGTGTTGTCATAAGAGAGCCAGAAATACTCACAGGAACTGTAACTGTTCTTTACAAGCCATCCTCCGTTCTGCGAAGCGCCGCCGGGGATGAATTTTTCGGCAGGAATATTGTCGTTCCAGCCGACAATCGTGCAAGCGTGGGGTGAACTGGATGAACCCGACTCGTTTTTCGGATTATAGTACTCGCATTCACGCATATTGTTATATTGAAAAGTGACTGCACCGTACTGTGCAATCGCCTTTTTAATTGCGAGAATCCCTTCTGCGGGATTTGCTTTGTTCTCCGGAATATGGAAAGCGTTTTCAAATCTGTAAGTAGGGTTTTCAAACGGATTTATATTCGCCTGACTGCCTGAAACGGGTCCCCACCAAAGAGAAAAAATCTTAGCGATTTTAAGAGGATTACCTGTTGCCTTGGTGTAATCTACGGACTGCCAATCGCCGTTAGTGTTTCCGAGAGGGTCGGATTCTCTTCTGTAGATTCTGTAAGCTGCCGCAACCGGGTTAAAAGAAAGGCTGTTTTTGTCAACGTCGGGGTCAATGCCGAGACGCAAGATACTTGTTTCGGAAGCCGCAATCGAAGAATAAGCCCAGCAGAGATTACTGGTGCCCTGATCCTTAACGGGAGTAACAATTCCGTATTCTCTGCCGTCATACACGGACATTTGCATTATTTCTTCCGCAGTCGGAATTGTCGCCTGTTTCGCCGAAATGCTCGGCATAACGCTGAGCATAAGCAAAACGGTTACAACAATCAATGATATAACTCTGTTTTTCATCAGGTGCATCACTTCGCTTTCCTTCAATTTTTTTCATTATACCCTAAAACAAACAAAAAAATCAACCCGTTTGAGCAATTTGTGTAAACGTTTTCTTGACATAAATTCGGCTAATTGATATAATATAAAAAATTATAAAATAGGTAAGTTTTGATTTAATTAAAGGATTTGATATAAATGAGAAAAACAAAAATTATTTGCACGATCGGCCCTGCATGCCGCAATGAGGAGACTTTGACTGACATGATCAGGGCGGGAATGAATGTTGCAAGGCTCAATTTTTCGCACGGAACGCATGCCGAGCATCTTGAAACAATTGATATGTTGAAAAGAGTCAGAAAAAAGCTCAACGTGCCGCTTGCAATTATGCTTGACACAAAAGGTCCAGAGTACCGCATCAGAAGCTTTGAAAACGGTTCCGTATTTCTCAATGACGGTGATGATTTTACGTTTACAACCGACCAAATTGTCGGAAATGAGCATAAGGTTTCGGTCAGCTATCCCGGCCTTGCGGACGAGCTTTCGGTCGGCGATACAATTCTTCTCAACAACGCTTTGCTCAATTTTGAGGTAGTCTCGATTGACGGACATGACATCAACTGCCGTGTTGTTTCGGGCGGTGAGCTTTCCAACAACAAGAGCATGAGCTTCCCCGGAAAGACACTCAAGCAGAAATACGTCAGCGAACAGGATCGCTCCGATATACTTTTCGGCATTGAAAATGATGTTGATTTTATTGCCTGCTCATTTGTTTCCTGCAAGCAGGATCTTCTTGATATTAAGGCAGTCATGGGAGACAGCGTAAACAGAATTGATCTTATTGCGAAGATTGAAAACCGTACGGGAATCGACAACATTGATGATATCTGCACCGAATGTGACGGAATTATGATTGCACGAGGCGATATGGGCGTTGAAATTCCGTTCGTTGAGCTGCCGATAATTCAGAAAGCGCTTATCACAAAATGCCGACTGCTCGGCAAGCGTGTTATCACAGCCACAGAGATGCTTGAATCAATGATTCACAATCCGAGACCGACGAGAGCCGAGACCTCAGACGTTGCCAACGCCGTTTATGACGGAACAAGCGCGATCATGCTTTCGGGCGAGACTGCGGCAGGCAAATATCCCGTTGAGGCGGTTGACACAATGGCACGAATCGCAATGCAGACCGAGAAAAACATAAACTATACAAAGCGCTTCGGCACAACCGAATTCAGAATCAAGAATCCTGTTGATGCAATTTCTCACGCAACCTGCGGAATGGCAATCGATTTGAACGCAAAGGTTATTGCCGTTTGCTCCCTTTCGGGAATGACGGTCAGAATGGTTTCCCGTTTCCGCTCGCCTGTTGATATCATGGGCATGACGGTCGACAAAAAGACGTGGCGCAAGCTTTCGATGTCATGGGGTGTAACTCCCGTGCTCTGCGAGACATACGAATCAACCGACGTGCTTTTCTATGCGGCAAAGAACAAGGCGATTGCGACATTCGGACTTGAATCGGGTGACAGAATTATTGTCACGGGAGGCATGACGAACGGCATTTCGGGCAATACAAATCTAATCAAAGTTGAAACGGTAGGATAAAATAAAGAGATGCGGCGAAAATCGTCACATCTCTTTTTTCTTCTGCCGCCCATCGGTTAAATCTAAGTGAGTTCTTACGGCGGTGTTGATAATAAATTTAATAATTACTTCATCTTCAATGTCCGCAAATATGCTTTCTTTTCGTCTGTAATTCTATAGCTTTCTATTGCTTTCTGAATCGCCTTGTTGTGTGTCTGTTTTTCGAGACGCTTGCTTTCGATATAGGGAATTATTTCGTTATAGTTTTTTGCAAGTGCAGTTGCAAAGTACCACGCAATCATCATCTTGACATAGTATTCCTCACGTGTGACTGCGCAGACGCGTTCGGCACATTCTGCTTTAAAATTCTCGCCGAGGAAAAAGTCCATCAGCATTTTTATTCCGAACCGGACGGCATACGGATTATCAGAGCCGAGCCAGTCGGGGATTTTCGAGCAAAGCTCAGGCAGATGCTTTTTGAAAACGGGAATTCGCATCATATCGCAGGTTGCCCAGTTGTCGACAAACGGAAGAAATTTGTCAAGCAGTTCTATTGCTTTTCCGTAATCCTTTTCAAAGCCGATCAAAGCGGCATGAACGTTGTTTTCTTCATAATATTTGTGCGGAAGAATTTTCAAAAAGCTCTCGTAATCACCGCTTTTGTAAAACTCTTTTGCAAACTTTTTTAATTGCGGCGAGCGCACTCCGATGACAGTTTCTTTGTCAATCGTCGGCATCAGCGCTGCATGAAAATCACGGTACTTTTCGTCCTGCAATTCAAATAATTTTTCTTGAACATATTTTTCAATCTCATTCATTTTTATCAGACACTCTCTAAAAAATCTTCAATTGCTTTCACTCTTTTTTGAAGCGAAAAATCATTGGCACGTTTCTTTTCCTCGTTACTGAATTTTTCGAGAAGCGACGGATTTTCCAAAACTTTTTTCATCGCATTGTAAAGACCGTCCTCGGAGTTTTCACAGATAATTCCACATTCGTTTTCGCCGAAAATTTCTCTCATGCCCGAGCATTCGGTCGTGATAACAGGCACGCTCAATGCAACAGCTTCACTGACTGAGGTGCTGTAGCCCTCGGCATATGACGAGCAAACATAGACATCGGAGTGTGCAATATATTTATACGGATTCGTTTGAAAATCAAGAGTTTTTATTGTATCACCGAGCTTTTTTTCGGCAATTATTTTTTTAATATATTCTTTTTCTTCGCCGTCACCCATTATGAGAACCGAAAAAATCTTTCCGTCATTTTTCAGCCTTTCGCAGACATTTACAAAGCGCTCAAAACCTTTAACCTTTACAAAGCTTCCTGCAAGAATGAACTTCATTCCGTTGCCGAAATCAAAATTGTTTTTCTCTTTGCTCTTTTCAATTATGCTGTCAAAATCAATCGGGTTATAGAGCACATGAACCTTTTTTGCCATGCCGTATTTTTGAATGAACGCCTCTTTCATTGTTTCGGCTACGCAGACGATTGCATCAAAATTTTCGTAGCACTTTTTTTCTTCCTCTGCCGAGCCGAAAATTTTCTCGCTCCACGGGTTTACTATCATATCGGTATGAACCCATGCGATTTTTTTGCAGTTTCTTTTTTTTGAGTTACCGATAATTTTTGTTGAATATCCCTCGCAGAAGGCGACCTCAACATCATAGCTTCCTTTGATATAATTCTTCCTTACAAATTCGGGAGAGGCAAGCAGAGACGCTTTGATTTTTAACTTGTTAAGAATTGATTTTGCGCCTGAGTCCGTTTTTTTTACCATGCAGCGGTGATTGGCGTGCGATTTGATGATATCCGTGTAAACCTCGCCGTCGGTCTCGGTGAAAACATCGTATTTATTTTTTGTGTTCTCAATGAACGTTGCAAAAATTCTTTCCGCACCGCCCCGACCGAGTGATTCGATAAAAAACAAAACAGATCGCATAACGACATCTCCGTTGATTTGATATTTAAATTATATAAAATATAAATGCTTATGTCAATGAAAAAAGACTGCGCCGGTGATGACGCAGCCTTTGAAAAGATATTATTATTTGTACATCGGGCCGTAAACCTGGCATGCACGGTAATCCTGACCCTCTTTGTCCATACCGAAATAATTCCAGTTTGCCGGACGGAAGATCTTCTCCTCGGGAACGTTATGAAGAGAAACGGGAATACGAAGCATTGAACACATTGTGATGAGGTCTGCACCGATATGGCCGTATGTAGATGCGCCGTGGTTTGCGCCCCAGTTGTTCATGAGGTCGTAAGCCGACTTGAAAGCACCCTTGCCGTTGCAGATCGGAGTGAACCATGTGCAGGGCCATGTGTAGTCTGTTCTCTTCCAGAGAGCGTCTGTTACGTCCTCGGGGAGACCGACATAGTAGCCTTCGCAAATCTGAATTGTCGGTCCGATGCCCTTAACAAGGTTGATACGGATCATTGTTGCGGGCATTTCGTTCTTCGTAACGAAGCGTGAGGAATATCCGCCGCCACGGAAGTAACCGTTATCGGCTGCGTTCCATGTTGTGGCCTTGAGCATCTTGTCAACATCCTCGTCGGTTACGTCATACCAAGGCTTCATGCAAGCTTCACCCTTGTCGTTCTTCAGCTCGCCGCAAGCGTCAAGACATGAGGCGCCGGAGTTGATGAGGTGGAGGAATCCGCCTGCCTCTTTTGCGTGACCCTCAAGCTCATAGCCTGTAACTCTCTTAACGGATTCCGCACTCCAGTGAGTACGAACGTCGGAGAACATTGACGGCTGGTTTGTGAGGAGCTTCTCAAAGAGCATTGAAATGCCGTTGAGAACGTCGTTCTCTGTTGCAAGGATGTAAGGCTCTCTTACGCCGTCCCAGTCAAATGAGGTGTTGAGAAGTGCCTCGGCAAAGTCTGCATTCGGCCAATGGTCTGTCCACTGACGCTGACCCTGGAAGCCTGCGGCAATAGCATTGTGACCTGCCATCTCTTCCTCTCTGCCCTTGGGAAGATTCTTGTTGCCGTTCATGAGATCCTTGATGATGCACATCATCTTGACCGTGAACTCCCAATCTTTTTCCTTCTGCTCGTCCGATTTTCTTACGAAGTCGGGGTTCTTATCAAATCCCTCGGGGCAATGCTCCTTAGTCCACTTGTAAGCCTTCTTGTATTCTTCCTCGTCATAGATGTTTTCTTCCATTCGGCGGAGGATTTCAACCTCGTCAACGGACTCAACTCTCATGCCGAGATATTCCTCGATGAAATCGGGGTCGATTGAAGAACCTGCGATACCCATGCAGATTGAACCGATCTGAAGATATGACTTGCCCTTCATTGTTGCAACTGCAACAGCGGCACGTGCAAAGCGAAGAAGCTTTTCCTTAACATCTTCTGTGATATTCTCGGAATCGTCAGCCTCCTGAACCTCTCTGCCGTAGATGCCGAAAGCCGGGAGACCCTTCTGAGCATGAGCTGCAAGAACGGATGCAAGATAAACTGCGCCCGGACGCTCTGTTGCGTTGAAGCCCCAAACGCCCTTGATTGTGTTAGGATCCATGTCCATTGTCTCGGAACCGTAGCACCAGCAGGGAGTTACGGAAAGAGTAATGGCAACGCCCTCTTTCTTGAACTGCTCGGCGCAGGCTGCCGTCTCGGCAACACGACCGATAGTTGTGTCGGAGATAACGACCTTAACGGGCTCGCCGTTTGAATACTTGAGGTTTTCCTCAAAGAGCTTCTTGGCTGCCTTAGCCATGCCCATTGTCTGATCCTCAAGAGACTCTCTGACCTTAAGAGGTCCGCGTCTTGCGTCGATGATAGGACGGATACCGATTACGGGGTATTCGCCCAGATATCTGTTTTCTGCCATATAAAATTCATCCTTTCGTTGAATTATTTTTATATAAATCTGCAAGCAGATTTTTAACTTAATATGTTAATCAACCGAAGTGTAAGTTTTTGTGATAATGCCGTTTTCGTCATATTCAAGGATGTAGGTCTTATGCCATAAACCGGAGACGCCGACATCGTATGTTATTCTATTAGACCCGTCTGCGGATGTTTCATCCGTTCCCTTGCCAAGCAAGTCTTTAACCTCATAAGTTTTCATTCCTACAATTTTGTGCTTTTCTTCAAGATCGTCAATCATGTATTGACGGCCTTGCGCATGATTTGAATAGTTTTTCCATTTTGCGGAGTCAAATGTTTTGTATTCTATGTTGACTACTATAGTGTTTGCCAAGAAAAGAATGGGTACAATGAAAACAACCAGTGCTGCGGATATTATTACACAGAGCTTTCGTTTCTTTTTATTGAACATCGCAAAGCACAGGGCAGCAAAAGCAGCCGCAAGCATTACGGAAGGTATTAATTTGCCGATAAAGCTGAATTTTCCGTAGCTTATTGCATCTCCTGCCAAAAACACAGAGTCTATAAAATAAACAGCGATAAAGAGTATAACGAAAATTGTCAAAAGAATTATTTTAATTGCAGCATTTGAATCTTTTACCTTTTTCATTTTATCCCCTGCTTGCATCGTTAGTTGTTTCGACTTTTGTAACCTTACCGTTTTCGTCATAAGTGATTATGAATTTTTTATATCCCGGGAATTCCTGTCCGATTTCATAATAGAACTCGTTATCTTCGGGAGAATCATAGCTGTTTTCGCCGAGAATATTTTTAACCTCTTTAACGTCCATGCCGACAAGTCCATACTTGCTTTTGATATCGTCAATCATGTATTGACGGCAGTTATAATATTCGGGGTCATTCCAGATCTCTTGATTAAAGGTCTGATATTCCTTGGCAACAATAACGGTATTAGCTATGCTGAGAGCAGGAATAATGCCGATTACAAGGAGAAAAGAAACTATTCCGCCGATAAGCCTTTTCTTCTCAGCAAAAATTGCAATGCAAGTGCAAAGATACGCCAAAACAAGAATAACGGCGGCAATTATTTCTCCGAGATGTCCGTATTTTCCTGAGCTTATCGCAGGACCGATAAAGGACAGCTTCGCTATATAATAAATTCCGAAAAATATTCCTGCGAACAAAATCGCTAAGAGAATTTTAAGAGTGATTTTCAATCCCTTTTTCTTATCCATTTTTGTTTCTCCCTTTAGGCTTACAGCCCTGTATTTGCAGTGAGGCCTGTAAAATAAATATTGCCGATTTTATAGCAAGCGATGAAAGACGATTTATTTACAACCCAGCCGTCGTCACCCTGTTCGCCGTTGCCGGCGATCCATTCGTTAAAGAAATTTTCTTTCGGCTTCACGGAATAGCTTGCATAAATATATCGAATGTTATCATACAAAACGATTTGTGCATTTTCAACCTTATACTCGTCAAGCTGAAATTGCTTTTCCAAATAGCTCTCGGCAATCTTCGCCGGAGAGCCGTCCGAGATATAAACAGGATGAGCCAAAACGACAAAGGCAGCAATCGCCAAAACGCACACAATAGAAACAATGGTGATTTTAACACCCTTTTTCATTGGCTTGTGATGCTTTTTCTCTTTGTGAACCTCAAGCCTGTCCATTTTAAGTCACCTTGAGAAAATCCTCATAAGCTCCTGCCCACTTGTCCGTGTCCTTCGGCTCAAAGGTTTTAAGCTCGGAGGAGTCGGCAACGATTTTTCTTGCCTGTCCGATATTTTTAACAGAACCGTCGGACATGAGCTGAACGGCAACGTTGCCCATAACGGTGGCTTCGATCGGACCTGCTTTAACCGTGCGGTCGCAGGAGTTTGCCGTCATCTGACAAAGCAGACCGTCCTTTGTGCCGCCGCCGATAACGTGAATAACGGGGTAGTCACGCTCCGTACATTCGCGAAGCTTTTCAAATGTCAGCCTGTATTTCATTGCAAGACTTTCGTAGATACAGCGCATGATCTCGCCGACCGTTTCGGGAACGTACTGACCCGTTTTGCGGCAGAATTCACGCACACGCTCGGGAATGTTTCCGTGAGGAACAAACTCGGGAGCGTCCGGGTCAATGAAGCACTTGAACGGCTCTGCGGCAAGCGCAAGCTTTTCAAGATCGGCATAGGAATATTCCTTGCCCTCTCGTTTCCACTGGCGGCGGCTCTCCTGAATGAGCCAAAGTCCGATTATGTTCTTGAGGAAGCCCGTCGAACCGTCGAAGCCGCCCTCGTTCGTAATATTTATGTTCATTGAAGTCTCATTGACTATCGGTTTGTCAAGCTCTGTACCGAAGAGCGACCATGTGCCGCTCGAAAGGAAAGCAAAATCGCCGTCCTCGCACGGAACGGAGGTGATAGCCGACTGAGTGTCGTGACCGCAGACGGAAATAACGGGAACAGGATCAACGCCGCATTCCTCGCAAACTTCCTTTGAAAGCTCGCCGAGAACCGTGCCCGGCTGAACGAGCGGAGCAAAGACGGATTCTTTAATTCCGAAAGCGTCAAGGATTTCCTTTGACCACGTTCTTTTATCAAGGTCAATGAGCTGTGACGTGGAGGCTATCGAGTATTCGGCACACATTTTGCCCGTGAGCATATATCCGAAAAGGTCGGGCATAAAGAGCATTTTGTCTGCACGCTCAAGCATCCACGGTCTGTATTTTTTAAGTGAAATAAGCTGAAAAAGGGTATTCAGCTCCATGAACTGAATTCCCGTAATGCCGTAAAGCTTTTCTTTCGGCATAGTCTTGAATGCCTCGTCAACAAGTCCGACGGTTCTTGCGTCACGGTAGTGAACGGGATTTTCCATCAGCTTGCCCTCGGAGTCGATAAGTCCGAAATCAACGCCCCATGTGTCGATTCCGATTGAATCAAAGCCGCCTGCAATTTTTGCTTTGATAATTCCCTGCTTGATCTCATAAAAAAGGCGCAGAACATCCCAGTACACCGTACCGCCGACACTTACAGGGTCGTTTGAGAAACGGTGTACTTCTTCAAGTGTGATTTTATCGCCGTCGAAGCAGCCGATTATTGCTCTGCCGCTTGAGGCGCCGAAGTCAAAGGCTAAAACTCTTTTAGTCATTTATTACAACACCCTTTTGGAGAATAATATTAGCGTAAATTGCAGTCTCGCCCGTTGCAACGATTGCAAAAGCGTTCTTTGCCTTATCGTAGAAGTCAAAACGCTCGATAAGACCGATGTTTTTGTCACCCTCGTTTTTCTCAACGATTTCTTTGTATGTAGCCCAGATCTCGGGACGGTTGTCGGGATCGCCGTTATCCATGAGGGAAACGGGAGCGTCAACATATGTGTCAAGCGGCATGAGCTTGAGTATAGCGTCGAGAATTTCGGGAACGCCGTGACCGTCAAGGCGAACAAGACGCTGAGCATTTGTGGCTGCCGGGAAATTGCCGTCGCCGATTACGATGTAGTCGCCGTGACCCATCTCCATGAGGATTTTAAGAAGCTCGGGTGAAAGAATCGAAGGTATGTTTTTAAGCATAATAATATACTCCTTTTATCTATATTTAGTTTATTATAACTGATGTTTAAAGAAAAATAAAGAGAAATACAGGAAAAAGTTACATAAATTCGGTTGTAATTTTTTGTTTAAGCTATTAAAATGTTAGATGAGGGCAATTATCTAATGTATTAGTCTATATTCAAGCAGTAAAAGTATAATATTATCTCACAAGAAAGTATATTACGGAGAGATATCTTATGATAAAGTTAGATGTTTTGAATTTACTTGAAAAGAACGGCAAAACAAAATACTGGCTCTATAAGCAGCTCGGAATGAGCTATCAGAATTTCAGCCGCATGATAAACAACGAAACCAAGTCGATTCAGTATGAAAATATCGACGCACTCTGTCAGATTTTTAACTGCACGCCGAATGAGCTTTTCAAGATGACGGATGAATAAAGAAAAAACGGAAGAGTACTCGACTATCAGCCTCCCTTATTGTAAGGGGAGTGGGACCGCTTGCGGTGGTGGGGATAAAATCACAAGCCGCAATCGAAAAAATCTAACGAAAGAGGATGAAAGAATGTTTGCAAAGGTCAACAGTATGGGCATTTTCGGCATGGAGGTTTTCCCTGTCAGCGTTGAGGCTGATATATCCTCGGGCTTGCCTCGTTTTGATGTGGTAGGCCTGCCCGATTCCGCTGTCAGCGAGTCCAGAAACCGTGTTCATTCCGCGATAAAGAACAGCGGCTTTGACTTTCCTGTCAGCCGAATTACCGTTAATCTTGCCCCTGCCGACCGCCGAAAGGAGGGTCCTCTCTATGACCTTGCAATGTTTGTTGCTTTGCTTATGGCGTCGGAACAACTGAGAGCCGACACGGACGGATATATCTTCCTCGGCGAGCTTTCGCTTGACGGTAAGGTTCGCAGGGTCAACGGTGTGCTGCCGATGGTTATCGGGGCATGTCAGAGCGGAGTCAGTAAAATTTTTGTTCCCTCCGAAAATGCCAATGAAGCGTCGGTGGTTGAAGGCGTTGAAATATATCCGGTTGACGATGTTTTTGCCGTGCTCAATCATCTGAGAGGAACAAAGCCGATTGAGCCTGCCAAGCCGATAAAATCGGACGGAACGGAGATTATAGATTATATGCCGGATTTTGCCGACGTTAAGGGTCAGTTTGAAGCTAAACGCGCTTTGGAAGTTGCAGCGGCAGGCGGTCATAATACGCTGATGATAGGCAGCCCGGGCTCGGGCAAAAGTATGCTTGCCAAGAGAATCCCGTCGATTCTGCCGTCGATGACCTTTGAGGAAAGCCTTGAGACAACAAAGATTTATTCGATATCAGGTGCGCTGAAGAACAATTCGAGCCTTATAACTCAGCGGCCTTTCCGTGCTCCGCACCATACCGTTTCGTCAATCGGACTTGCCGGCGGCGGAGCGATCCCGAAACCCGGTGAAATCTCGCTTGCTCACAACGGTGTTCTGTTTCTTGACGAGTTGCCCGAATTTTCACGTCAGGCAATGGAGATGATGCGGCAGCCGCTTGAAGACGGAAAAATCACAATTTCAAGAGCGTCGGGAACCTCAACATATCCTTGCTCGATTATGCTCGTTTGTGCAATGAACCCCTGCCCATGCGGCTATTACGGACACCCGACAAGAGAATGTACCTGCCGCGACGGTGCGGCGGCAAAGTATCTTTCAAAGATAAGCGGTCCGTTGCTTGACCGAATTGATATACATATCGAGGTACCGCCCGTGGACTTTGAAAAGCTTGCCGACGAGCACCGGGGAGAACCGTCCTCGGAGATTAAAAAGAGAGTTGAAGCGGCAAGAAAAATTCAACAAAACCGCCTGAGCGGAACCTCGGCAAACTGCAATGCACAAATGAACGCTGCAATGACCCGTGAATTCTGCAAGGCAAGCGATGCGGCAATGAAGATGCTTCAGGTTGCCTTTGACAGACTCGGACTTTCCGCCAGAGCATATGATAAAATTCTAAGGGTCGCAAGGACGGTTGCGGACCTTGACAATTCGCCGACAATCGAAGCGTCGCACATTGCCGAAGCGATTCAATATCGCTCTCTGGACAGAAAATTTTGGACAAGGTAAGCAAATCGTAAAAATGTGAATTATTGACACAAAATAAAGGTATGATATAATTAAAATAGCTTATTATATCGTAACTTTTAAATTATTTGAGAAGGGAATTCAATTTATGAAAGAAAATAAAAAGAATATACCCCGAAAAACAATATATTATGAGAACGAATTGACTGACGATTTTGCAAAAATGGGCATTGAAATAAAACCTCTGCGTGAAAACTACCGTTATATTCACAGAGGTCCGTTGTGGCGTCTTTTCTCATTCATTCTTTACAGAATCATAGGTCAGCCGCTTGCGTGGCTTTATACTAAAATTGTGCCGCTTCACCGTTTTAAGAATAAAAAGGCTATTCTGAAAGTGGGCATTTCCGGCGCATATGTTTACGCAAATCACACCAATTTCATTCTTGATGCCTTTTTACCGAATTTGATCAGACATTTCCGCAGGGGATATATCGTTGTCGGTCCCGATACGATGTCGGTTCCGGGACTTAATACTATAGTTGAAATGCTCGGCGCAATTCCGCTCGGCTCAACGATCAAACAGAAAAAAGAAATGATAAGGTGCGTCAAAACACGCATACGCCAAAGAAACCTTATTACAATCTATCCGGAGGCGCACATGTGGCCGTATTTTACGGGAATAAGGCCGTTTACGGACGCATCCTTCAGTTACCCTGCTCATACGGGCACACCTGTTTTTGCGATGACAACCTGCTATCAGAAGAGAAAAATCGGCAGCTTCCCAAAAACAGTAACATTTATTGACGGACCGTTTTATCCCGATGAAAGCCTGCCGATGGCTGAGAGAAAAAAGGTTCTGAGAGATCAGTGCTATAACGCAATGAAAGACCGCGCCGAAAAGAATTCGACCTATGAGTACATTGCTTACAGGAAGAAAGAGGACGGCGAAAGCAAAGACTGATTTTGCCGTACAAAATGAATAATATGTAAATTTTTTCGTAGATATTGATTAGTAAAATATTTATGCTATAATAGGGGTAAGCGACAGGAATATGTCGTAAAAGGAGGAAAGAAAACTATGACAAGACAACAGATGAAGGCAATGGCAAAAGCACAGCTCGGGAATCAGATTTTCGGCAATACGTGGCTTATCGCCGTTGGCGTGATTACGATTCAGACGGCTATTTCATATTTTGTTAACGCAATTCCCGTAGCCGGTCAGGTTGCATCACTTTTGGTTATGGGACCGATTGCATACGGTGTTGCATCAATGTTTCTCAAGCAGACCCGCACGGGCGAAAAAATGGATATCGGTGATATTTTTAACGGCTTCAAAGACGATTTTTCGAACACGTTCCTTATCGGACTTATGACGATGATTTTTACCGTTTTGTGGAGCCTGCTTTTTATCATTCCGGGTATCATTAAGTCATACAGCTATTCAATGGCGGTGTATATCAAGGTTGATCATCCCGACTATGATTGGAAGCAGTGTATTGATGAAAGTCAGCGCATGATGCAGGGCCACAAGGGCGAGCTTTTTGTGCTTGACCTCAGCTTTATCGGTTGGCTTTTTGTCGGCGCATGCTGCTGCGGAGTCGGTACACTCTGGGTAAATGCTTATATGGCTGCTGCACATTCTCAGTTCTATGAGAACCTCAGAAGAACGGAAATTATGAACAATGTTGAGAATGTCGACCCACAGTTTAACGCTTATGCTTTCGACGATCGTCAGAACTGAAATTAAAAAGCGATCCGCCTTTTCGGAAATTTTTTCGAACCGGCGGATTTTTCTTTGCAAAAAAATATAATTGTGATATAATAATCGGCAGAATAAAAGAAAAGGTGATTTCAAATGATACATGTAAGCAAACCGATGACAGACCTGCCCGAAGAATATAAAACGCCCTTGCAGGAAATGACATATAAATTTCTTGACGAAAACAATATCCCGTTCAGCAGAGTTGAAAATGACGAAGCCGTGACCATGGAGGATTGTATAGAAATTGATAAGGCGCTTGATATGAAAACCGTCAAGACTCTTTTTCTCAGCAACCGTCAGAAAACAAATTTTTATCTTTTTGTAACTGCTGGTGACAAGCCGTTTGTGACAAAAGACTTCAGCTCGGCTCTCGGAATTTCCCGTGTTTCGTTCGCGTCGGCGGAAAAGCTCGATGAGATAATCGGAACAAAGGTCGGCGCAACAACAATTTTCGGCGTTCTTCGCCATGAGGCGGAGGATGTTCAGGTCGTTTTTGACAAGGTCGTATGTGAGGACGAATGGTACGGCTGCTCCGACGGCACAACGACGGGCTACATGAAACTGAAAACCAAGGATATACTTGAAAAGCTCCTGCCGTATTCAAAGCACAGATACACGGTTATTGATGTGTGAGCAAGGTAAACCATAAATATGAAGCCTACCCGAAAATAAAACCGGACCCGAGAAACGTTCAATGCTTCTCGGGTCATTTTTATGTTCTTTTTATATTTCGCCGTCCGTTATGCGGTCAACGAAAAGCAGCTCGCTTTCGTAGGTGTCCAGATTGTTCTCATCAATAACTATCAGCCTGCCGCCTCTTTGGCAGCCGTAGGTGTGGTAGCCTGCACCGTGAGTCTGAACAAGCTTGATTCCGTCAATGTCCATCGTAAATGTGTTTTTATGGTCGTGGCCGAAGAATGCGGCGACGATATCGCCCGTTTTTTTCCAGCTCTCAAATTGGGATCCTATTTTATCGGGAGGGCATGGACCCTCGCCGAGAGAGCCGTCAAGAATAGCGCCTTCTTCGGCAATGTAAAACTTGCCGTTTCGTTCGACAGCGCCCGGAGTGCCCTCGCTGACCTCGGTCAGTTTGTTGTATTCCTGCAAAACAGGGATATGCTGGAAAAGCAGAGAAGGAACGGCTTTTCCACCGTTTTCCGCTTTGAGCTCGGCGGCTTTTTTCTCGTACCATGCGATTTGATCGTCATGCACAAAGCCGTAGCCCTCGTCTTTTATCACGTTGTAGTTTTCGTCACGAACATAGTCGTTCGAATCAATGCACCAAACATTCCATGCAACACGCTTGCCGTCGGAGGAAAGAATCGGCAGATTGTAATTGCCGCAGCCGTAAACGTCCTCGTCATTCATCGTTCCTCTGAAATTATCGTATTCGCAGTAAACGCTGATTTGATTTTCTTTTGCAAGACAGGGGCAGGTCGGCTCGGCTTCGGCATCGTGATTGCCGAATACGATTGCAAGCGGAATATTCTTTTCCGCAATCGGCGCAACGATTTTCTTTATCGTTTTACGCATATAGTCGTATGTAAATTCCTGCCAATAGCCGCTGATATTGTCGCCGCCGAAAACAACAAGGTCGGGCTTTGCAAGCTCCATACAGCGGCGGATAACGTTAACCGTTTCGGCGGATTTGTTTATAGGAATCGATCGGTTTTCGTCGTCATCCATTTCGGGATCGACCTCGTGAATATCAGTCAGATGAAGTATACGGAATTTTCCGTCCTCGCCGAAGCGGAGAGAAGATTGCCCGTTTCTGATGTGTTTATGTGAATTAGGTAAGCCCTTTGCCATAACTGACCTCCGAAAAGTTTTATTAAATATATAATAATCTTTTAATCCGAGGCTGTCAATAAAAAGCACCGGCAAATCGTAATGATCTGCCGGTAAAAAATTATTCAGCGCCGTTTGTCGCTTTTTCAAAGATAAGAATAGCCTTGAACAGGTCGCCGTCAACGGCAATTTCGAAAGATCCTCCCTGAAGCTCGGTCAGACTCTTGATAATTGAAAGTCCGAGGCCGTTGCCGTCGGTATTTCTGGCGGTATCGTCACGGGTGAAACGCTCCAAAAGCTCCTCCGGCGTTGCTTCGATTTTTTTCTCCGAAATGTTTTTCAGTTCGATTTTTACTCTGTTGTCCTCAATCTCTTTAACATTCAGATAAACTCTTGTGTTCGGCATCGCATATTTTGAGACGTTGCTCAGAAGATTTTCAAATATTCGCCAAAGCTTTTGCCCGTCGGCGGTTATGTAGATATCCTCCCGAGGAAGACGCTCATCCAGAGTAAGGTTTTTTTCTTCGAGTTTGGAACCGACACCGTCGAGCACCTGCGAAATGAAAATACCGAGGTTAAGACTGTCAAGAGTTATCTTGACCGAGCCGGTTGTTATCTGCGAAACGTCAATAAGATTCTGCAAAAGATTTGTAAGCCGCTTTGATTGCTTGTTGATTATCTCGTAGTATTCATTCAGCTCGGCTTCGCTGCATTTGCCTGAGCGAATGATATCGGTATAGTTAATTATCGAGGTCAGCGGCGTTTTAATGTCGTGAGAAATGTTTGCGATAAGCTCGCTTCGCATTTTTTCGTTCTTGTTTTTCTCCTCAAGAGCGTTTATAACGTCATCTTTGAGGGTAATGAAGCTGTCGTTTATTGCCTTGAAATCGCCGAACATTACTCTTGAATCAAGATCTTCGCCATAGTCGCCGTTTGCAAGTCGGTTTCCGCTCTCTCTTAAACGGTTGAAGTTTATTGCAATGAAAAAGAGGAGAGTTCCGACAACGAGAGCCATTGTGACCTGAATTAACGCAAAAACGGGGAAATTATAGGCAAGACCTTTTGACTTGAAGCGGAAATAATTGAAGATAATCAGCCCAAGGTCGAGAGCCAGAACGAAGCCGACGGTTATTATCAGCTTTCCGACAAAGGGCATTTTGAAATAGCCGGATTTTTCACCGTCCGAATTGCCCTTTCTGATGCGTTCGATTATTTTATAAATAAGGGTATTTTGGAAAACATGACCCGCCTTTATTCTGACTGCCAGCGAAAGGAAGTAAATAAGCATTATGCAGAAAACGACAAAGGCAAGAATTGCGCATGAGGCATTCCAAAGAACTATGTCATCCTCACGGGTTTTGTCAGCGGACATGAGCACGATCATCGAGATGACGAAGCCGTTCATAGCAACGGTCAAAATCGAGAACAGATCAAACGGAATTTTGTCGATAAATCTCATATGTCCCGGGGTGTAGTTAACGTTAACCATCAGCACTGCGACAGTTGCCATGCCTGTAATAAGTGCGATGAACATCGCAATGATAATGAAGTATTTAAGATTGTTTGCCGTGCGAATAAGGATTGATGTAAGCCTGAATGTATCGTCGGCGGAAAGATCCGATCTTATGTAAATATGAATTGTGACAGGTCTGATAGTAGCCGAATTCTCGTCAAAAAAACTTGTGGTGCGGCTCGTTCCAAAGCATGTCTGAATTTTTTTGTCTGGACTGTTACCGACAACGTCCGAGAGCAGTTCGCCTTCGTTCAGTTCTCCCTTTTGCAAATTGTTGAGCTTATACATACCGTTGTTGGTTCTTGCGGAAATAATGAGATTTGTGTTATCACGTTTGTTGTATTTCTCGCAAAGCGAACGGTAGAGCTCGTAATCAGAATCGCTGCTTTGCAGCTTTTTAATTTGATTCTTAAAAGACAAAAGAACGTATTCCTCAATATTGGAGTATTCCTTGTCAACCTTTTCCTTCATCAGTCGGGTAGTTGTGCTTTCGGTGAGCTGAAATTTATCATAGAAACCGTAATCGGCCATATAGCTGACTTCAAGAAACAGGGAAATAACTATTGTCATACAAATAAGGTAGAGAGCTACCGCCGTTATTTTGTCCGCAAGGGTTTTGAGCTTTATTTTCATCAGTGACCCCTTCCTTGCATCTTATAGCCATGACCCCAGACAGCGACAATATAATGAGGGTCGGCAGGGTCAATTTCTATCTTTTCTCTTATGTGACGGATATGTACAATAACTGTGCTTTCGCTTCCGAAAACGCCGTCATGCCATACTTTTTCATAAATCTCCTTGGGCGATAAAACGCAGTCAAGATTTTCCATAAAAAGCTTGAGAATGGAGTATTCCGTCGGTGTGAAGTTGACCTCTTCACCGTCAACGACAACCTTTTTGGAAATATCGTCAATAAAAATTCCGCCGTTGCGAAGCGACTGACCGGCCGGAGCCTTGCCGAGTTCAAGATAGCGCCGAAGTTGTGATTTTGACCTTGCAACAACCTCGACCGGATTAAACGGCTTGGTGATATAATCGTCGGCACCGACGTTGAGACCGAGAATTTTGTCATAGTCCTCGCTTTTGGCAGTTATGAGAATGACGGGAACATTATATTTTTTTCTTATCTCGGCTGTGGTTTCAATGCCGTCCATCTGCGGCATCATAACGTCCATGAGCACAAGCTGAACATCATTTTCGGCAAGTAAACGCAAAACGTCTTTGCCGTTATGTGCTTCAAAAACGTTATAGCCCTCAGAGGAAAGATATATTTTTAAAGCGCGAACAATGTCCGCATCATCGTCGCAGGCAATAATATTTATCATCTTTTGGATTACTCCTCTCCTATTCTGCGTAAATTATAAGATAAAAGAGAAGAAAACACAATGATTTTTCCGAAAAATTAATTAATTCTTAAGGTTTAAAGAAAATCCGCCGTGTAAATCCACAGCGGTTTTTGATGTTAATATAAGAGCTTATTTCTTGAAAAGACCGAACAGCCCTCCCCTTTTTTCTTCTTCGGCTGTTTCAATTGACATGACCTTGTAGCCGGTTTCATCAATCACCTTGCGAAGCTTATCTTCATCGAGCGGCTTTTCCGTTAAGATGACCGTTTGCCTCTTTGTGTGGGAGGAAGTAACTTTCTTGACCTTGAATTCACGGCGTATAGCATCATTTATATGGCTTTCACACATTCCGCACATCATGCCGTCAATTTCCATTGTGATCTTCAACATTCGTATCATCCTTTCTGTTTGCTATGTTATATAGCAGCGCTTTTACCTTGGTTGTGCAAGCAAAAGCTATGCCGATTATTGCAACGGAGAGCAAAATCTCTTTGACTTCGCTCATTCCGCACCTTTAAGAGCCTCGACCATGTCGATTTTTTTGTTTTTTCGTGAAACCATAAGACTGACCAGAAGCGACATGCCGACCGTTAGCGCAATGCTGATTGCGACAGATAATACGCTGACCTGCATTTTCATTTCATATTCACCGGCAAGCGCTTTCAGCAGATAATCGAGCGCACCGATTCCGGCAGGTATACCGAGAATTACGCCGAAAACGGAGAGCCAGAGGTTTTGACCTATAAGAAGCTGACCGATTTTTTTGTCTTTAAATCCGACAACCTTGAGAGTTGCCATCTCACGGTAACGCTCCGTATAGCTCATAACGCCGAGGTTGTAAAGAACAACGATGCCGAGAACAAGCGCACCGAGAACGAGAATAATGATCATTGTGTTAAATATATCAATGAAAGTTTCAAACGAATCCATTATCATTTGCTTTGACTGGATACTCTTTATACAAGTATCTGCGGAAATATCGGATTTCTGCGCCTTTGTGTAAGCAGAATCAAAAGCGAAAGGAAGCTTGATTTCCTTTGCATAATCGGAGCTTATCGCAATGCTTTCAGAAACACTTCTCATTATTTTGCTTATCTTTACGGTATATTCATTGTCCGTGCCAAACGGGCTGAACGTAAGCTCATCGCCCTCTTTAACGTCGAATTGATCTGCAAGCCTTTCACAGATCAATGCGCCGTCGTCGGGAAGCTTTACATAGTCCATATTGTCGCCGGGGAAAGCAACAAGCTCATGTTCGATTTTATAAACATCGACCGAAACGGTTTTCTCCTCCGCCTGAACGCTGACAGATGCGCTGAGGTCGGCATCGTATTTTTCGGCGAGCCTGTTTTTCTGCTCGTTCGTTGCATTTTCTGCAAAATAGATTCTTGACGAATACTTCATTGCGCCGTCATAGTAGGTATCAAGGAAAGAATTCATTGTATCTCTCATGCCGAACGATGCCATAATGAGCAGTGTGCAGCCGACAATTCCGAGAAGGCTCATTGCCGAACGGGATTTATGACGAACAATGTCACGCAGATTCCACCGTGTGCCGAATGAAAGCTTATGGAAAAGCTTTGTTCTTTCGATAATCATCGGCTTCATTTTCTTCGGCGAATACGGCCTGAGCGCATCCGCCGCAATGCCGTTGAGCATCTTTCTGACCGAGAGAAATCCGATAAGGGTAAGAACAACAATTATTGCCGCAAGAATGTAGTAGCAGAAGCTCGGAATATAGAGCTTCCATTCGGGCATATCAAAGTATGTACCCATCATTCCGTCGGGGTTCATAATATACCATGCGATAAAAAACCCGAGACCCACTCCGATTGCCGAACCGATAATTCCTATCATAAACGCATATGAAGTGTAGTGCCTGAGAATGCGCCTGTTCTTGAAGCCGAGCGCCTTGAGTGTGCCGATTTGCGTTTTCTCTTTTACGGTCAGGCGGTGCATCGTCGTAACCATTGTCAGAACGGCAATAAGCAGAAACAATGTCGGTAAAATCGAACCCATTGTCTGTCCTTCTTCAACCTCACCGTGAGCATTGGAATATGAAGCGGACTCGTCCTTGGCGAGAATCATGGCAGTATTGCCGAGAGCGTCGTCTGCTTTTTCCGTAAAGTCTTTTTTAGACATTGATGAAACAACGTTTATCTGCGGATAATAGTCTCTGCCGATTGTTTTTTCGTACATAACAGGTGAGATATAGGCAAAGCCGAACGTGTTGTAGTCGGGCATAAGCTGGCTCGAATCACGAACGCATATAAGCTGTTCGCCTGCTTTGACAAGACCTTTTATAACGCCTTTCATCTCAATGCCTTTGTAAGCAAGAGTTATGCTGTCACCGATCTTGAGGTCGTTTGCCTCGGCATATTTGTCGGAAAGCCATATGCCGTCTGTGCTTTTTGCATCATATTTTTCGCCGTCCGTTATAAGCACTCCCGAAACCTTTTCGTTCGTTGTTACCGTGAGCGCAACGGCGTCATCTTTTCTCTCCTTAACGTCGGCGGCAATGCTGACATAGCGTCCTGCATTGTCAACTCCGTCAATATCGGATATTTTCTTCAGGTCGGCGGCGGAATAGCCTTTTTCGGAGATTATCCTGAAATCGGCATAGCCTGTTTTCTCAAAGAAAGATGAAGTATTACCCTCAATGCTGTACCATTCCATATTGAAGCCGACAAAGATTCCCGTGCCTATAGCAATCATAATAATCATCGAGATGAATTGTGCACGGTAAAGACCCATCGTTCTCCATAGTTTTTTGAATAACATATCGTCACCCCCTTTACCAGTCGATACTGTCGGCAGAGGCGGGATTTTTTTGTTCCTCCTGCGAAACGATTTTTCCGTTTTTAACCCGAACAACCACATCGGCCATTTTAGCAATGTTTTGGTTGTGGGTAACTATTACAATTGTTTTACCGTAGTCACGAGCCATTTTAAGAAGCAGCTTGAGTACCATAACACCCGTTTCCGAGTCGAGCGCACCCGTCGGTTCGTCACAAAGAAGAATTTTCGGATTCTTCGCAAGAGCACGGGCAATGGAAACCCTTTGCTGTTCACCGCCGGAAAGCTCAGACGGAAAATTCTTCAAATGGTCGGAAAGACCGACTTCTTCAATCATCTTTGTTGCCGAAAGCGAATTTGGTGCAATCTCCTTGACGAGTGCAACATTTTCGTGAACAGTCAACGTAGGGACAAGGTTGTAAAACTGGAATACAAAGCCGACCTTTTCCGCTCTGTATTCGGCAAGCTCATTGTCCGAAAGGGTGGAGATGTCTTTGCCCTCAACAAAAATTTTACCGTCTGTCGGGCTGTCGAGACCGCCCAAAAGATTGAGCAATGTGCTTTTTCCTGCGCCGCTCGGACCGAGTACAACAACAAATTTACCTTCGTCGAGCTTCATGCTGACGTTGTCCAATGCTTTCTGCTGATGATCGCCGCTTTGATAAACACGGCTGACATTTTTAAATTCAACAATAGCCATAAATCCCTCACATCCTGTTAGCTTATGCTAACTGTAAATTTTTATTTAACAGACAACCCGTAAGCTGTCTGCAAGATTCCTTGAATTATAATAAATAACGGTTTATAATAACAACTTATAATTATGTTAGTTAGCCATAGCTAACCGTCGGCTTTATTGTAGCACCGTCCGCACCCGATGTCAACATTTTTTTGATTATAAGTGATTATAAGATAATTTCAGATTTTGAAACGAATTGCCGAAGTATTTTTGCTCAGCCGGTATGAAGTCCGGCAAAAACAGGGCAAGCCATGCGAAAAAACTGCTGAAGAAATTTTTAACACAGGAATTGAGCTTGCAAAATAATCCGCAGACACAGAAATAATTGTGTTTGCGGAATTTTTTGTTGTAAATCCTTGATTTGCCACTTGACAATAAAAATAAAACGTTATAAAATGTAGACAATATTAAAAAACGTTGATGCAGAAGGCTGTTTCATTGGAATATCCTCAGAGAGATGTGCATTTGGTGCGAGCGCATCGGTATTTTGAATCGGCTACCACTGCGGAGTGCGTTCCGAAATAAGGTTCGCCGTTCGCCGCGTTAAGGCATTCGAGTGGCAGTCCTTGACTGCAATACGGGTGGAACCGTGGAGCTATGCTTCATCCCTGTTTTGGGATGGAGCTTTTTTGTTTTTATTAGGAAATTTCGGCTTAAACATTTTTTGAGTTGACTATGAATTTATGAGAATTTTTCAGCCTCCCCTTATGGTAAGGGTAGCGAAGTGTCGACACGGTAGTGAATGACAGTCCGGTGGACTGTCAGAGCCGTGGCGTGACCGAGCCGCAGCGAGATGGGGGACTGCTTGCGGTGGAAGGGATAAGGAATAAAAGCATATCAAGTTGTTCTTTATCCCCTCCGTCGCTCATGCGACACCTCCCCTTGATTCAACCAAGGGGAGGCTGAGAACAAATAAGTTACCGAAAAACCTTCGGGCTGCATTTTAAAATGTATCATAAACCCTAAAACATGAAAGGAATGATTATAAAATGGCAAACGTAACATTGAAAGGCGGCGTCGTTAAGGAGTATGAAAACGGCACAACCGCTATGGAAATCGCTAAGAGCATAGGCATGGGTCTTTACAAGGCTGTTTGTATCTGCAAGATCAACGGCGAGTATCAGGATCTCAGAACCCCGATCACGGGCGACTGCGAGCTTGAGTTCCTCACCTTTGAGGACGATGAGGAGGCAAAGAGAACCTTCCGCCATACAGCTTCGCATATCCTTGCTCAGGCAGTTAAAAGACTTTATCCCGAAGCAAAGCTTGCTATCGGTCCGTCAATCGCAAACGGCTTCTACTATGACTTTGACGTTGAAAAGCCGTTTCTTCCCGAGGATCTTGAAAAGATTGAAGCCGAGATGAAGAAAATCGTCAAGGAGAAGCTTCCGCTTGAAAGATTTGAAATGACTCCGGACGAGGCTATCAAATATTATGAGGATAAGGGCGAAATCTATAAGGTTGAGCTTGTTAAGGAGCACGCCGACAAGGGCGAGAACATCAGCTTCTATAAGCAGGGCGAGTTTACGGAGCTTTGCGCAGGTCCGCATATTCCCGATACGGGCAGAATCAAGGCGTTCAAGCTGACCTCGGCAACGGGTGCTTACTGGCGCGGAAGCGAGAAGAACAAGATGCTCCAGCGTATCTATGCAACCGCTTTCACAAAGCAGGCTGACCTTGACGCTTACCTTGAGGCTATTGAAGAAGCAAAGAAGCGTGACCACAGAAAGCTCGGCAGAGAGCTTGGACTTTTCGCTCTCAGAGACGAAGCTCCGGGAATGCCGTTCTTCCTCCCGAAGGGCATGGTTCTTCGCAACACTCTTATCAATTACTGGCGTGACGTTCATAAGAAGTGGGGCTACTATGAGATCTCAACTCCGCAGATCATGCGCCGTTCGCTTTGGGAGACCTCGGGTCACTGGGATCACTACCATGACGATATGTACACAACGGTTATTGACGGCGAGGATTTTGCAATCAAGCCGATGAACTGCCCCGGCAGTATCCTTGTTTACGAGCTTGAGCCTCATTCATATAAGGAAATGCCGCTCCGCTACGGCGAGCTTGGCAAGGTTCACAGAAACGAGCTTTCGGGCGCACTTCACGGACTTTTCCGTGTTCGCTGCTTCACTCAGGACGACGCTCATATTCTCCTTGCTCCCGAGCAGATCCGTGACGAGGTTGTAAGGATCGCACAGCTCTTTGATGAGGTTTACACCCTTTTCGGTCTTCCGTATGAAATCGAGCTTTCAACAATGCCCGAGGATCATATCGGTTCGGAAGAGGACTGGGAGATTGCAACGAAGGCACTCGCAGACGCTATTACAAGCGTCGGCAAGACTTATATAATCAACGAGGGCGACGGCGCTTTCTACGGCCCGAAGCTTGACTTCCACATCAAGGACAGCCTCGGAAGAACATGGCAGTGCGGTACAATTCAGCTTGACTACCAGCTTCCGGGCAGATTCAATCTTGAATATACAGGCTCAGACGGAGAGAAGCATACCCCTGTTATGATTCACCGTGTTGTATTCGGTTCAATCGAGCGTTTCATCGGTGTTATCACCGAGCATTTTGCAGGTGCATTCCCGATTTGGCTTGCTCCCGTTCAGGTTAAGCTCCTCCCGATTGCAGACCGTCATCATGACTATGCTTTTGAGGTCGCAAAGAAGCTCGAAGCCAAGGGCATTCGCTGTGAAGTTGATACAAGAAGCGAAAAGACAGGTTATAAAATTCGTGAAGCTCAGCTCCAGAAGATTCCGTATATGCTCCTCATGGGCGACAAGGATATCGAGGGCAACTGCGTTTCGGTTCGTAAGCGCGGCGAGGGCGATATCGGCGCAATGGGCGTTGATGAGTTCGTTGAAATGGCTGCAAAGCAGATTGAATCCAAGGAGATTTTCTGATTATGTCCATAGAAAAAGGCAAGGCGTACCTCAGCCGTTTCGGCATTGAGGACAGGGTGAGAGAGTTTGACGTGTCAAGCGCAACGGTCGAGCTTGCGGCTCAGGCGCTCGGCGTTAAGGGTCAGCGAATTGCAAAAAGTCTCTCGTTCAAGGTCGGCGATGAAGCGATACTTGTTATCGCCGCCGGTGACGCCAAGGTTGATAACAAAAAGTATAAGGCAACTTTCTCGACAAAGGCGAAGATGCTAACTTCCGATGAGGTTGAAAGCATGATAGGCCACAAAATCGGCGGTGTTTGCCCGTTCGGCATAAACGACGGTGTTAATACGTATCTTGATGAATCGCTGAAAAGATTTGATACGGTTTTCCCCGCCGTCGGCAGCTCGAACAGTGCAGTTGAGCTGACACCTGACGAGCTTGAAAAATATGCTCAGGGCTTCAGCGGCTGGGTCGATGTTTGCAAGGTTGTTGAAGAATAATTAGGTCGATGTTTTGAGGATTTTTCTTTGAAAAAATATTGTTTCAGGAATAAACCTATTAGCCTCCCCTTATTGTAAGGGTAGCGAAGTGTCGACACGGTAGTGAATGACAGTCCGGTGGACTGTCAGAGCCGTGGCGTGACCGAGCCGCAGCGAGATGGGGGACTGCTTGCGGTGGAAGGGATAAGGAATAAAAGCATATCAAGTTGTTCTTTATCCCCTCCGTCGCTCATGCGACACCTCCCCTTGATTCAACCAAGGGGAGGCTCAGGAAAATTGAGTTTACAGAATTGTTTATAAAATATACTCACAAGGCAGGTGCTATGCATGAAATATGTTGTTGTATTATATGACGGAATGGCGGATTATCCCGTTCCCGCTCTCGGCGGAAAAACGCCGATGATGGTTGCGAACAAGCCGAACTTTGACCGTCTCGCTCAGCGCGGCGAGGTCGGACTTGTAAGGACGGTTGCCGAGGGGCTGAAGCCCGGCAGCGATGTTGCAAACCTCAGCGTTATGGGATATGATCCGAAAAAATATTATACGGGACGTTCTCCCCTTGAGGCTGTCAGCATCGGAGTTAAGATGGCAGACGACGATATTGCGCTCAGATGCAATGTCGTAACGCTTTCCGACGAGCCGAACTACGAGGACAAGACGATGATCGACTACTCGGCAGGCGATATATCAAGTGCCGAAGCAGCCGAGATTATCAAGACGGTTCAGGAACATTTCGGCGGCGGTGAATTTGATTTTTACCACGGCGTAAGCTACCGTCACTGCCTTATTCATCACGGTGGCACGGTCGATCTCGGCAACATGACTCCGCCGCATGATATTTCCGACAGAGTTGTAGGTCCGTACCTTTCAACGTCGGAAAATGCGAAGCCGCTTGTTGCAATGATGAAAGAAAGCTACGATTTGCTCAAGGATCATCCCGTAAACAAAAAGAGAATTGCCGAGGGCAAGCGTCCGGCAAATTCGATTTGGCTTTGGGGCGAGGGCAAAAAGCCCATTCTTCCGAAGTTTGAGGATCTCTATCATAAAAAAGGCACGGTTATTTCCGCTGTTGATCTTCTCAAGGGCATAGGAATTTCAGCGGGCATGAACACGCCAGAGGTTGAAGGAGCAACGGGCTATATCGACACGAATTTTGAGGGAAAGGCAAACGCTGCCGTTGAGGAGCTCAAAAACGGCGTTGACTTTGCTTATATTCATTTTGAAGCTCCCGACGAGTGCGGTCACAGAGGCGAGCCGGAGAATAAGGTCAAGTCGATTGAAATGATTGACTCCCGTGTGCTTCCGATCATTATTAAGGGTCTTGAGGAGATAGGAGAGGATTATAAGATTATGATTCTTCCCGATCATCCGACACCGATCGTTACCAAGACACATGCGAGCGATCCCGTTCCCTACATGATTTATCAGAAATCCGATGAAAAGGACAGCGGAGTTGAGTCAATAAATGAGGAGTCAGCCAAGGCGACGGGTAATTATATTGATTTTGGCCCCGACTTGATGAAAAAATTCATAGTATAAAGGCGGATTTTGCGATTTTTAACTTGATATAAAAAATTATTTCCAAAAAAGTCTTGATTTTTTCGCATAAATCTGTTAGTATATGAAATGTTGTTTAGTATTCGTAGTTAAAGGAGGTGCCGACAAATGGCAAAATGCGAATTCTGCGGTAAAGATGTTGCTTTCGGTATCAAGGTTTCCCACTCACACAGACGTTCAAACAGAACATGGAAGCCGAACGTTAAGCGTGTTAAGGCAATCGTTAACGGTTCTCCGCGCAAGGTATATGCTTGCACACGTTGCTTGCGTTCAGGTAAGGTTACACGTGCCGTTTAATGGTAAGATGATGATTCAGAGACTGTCCGGGTGACAGTCTCTTTGTCTTCTCAGCGGTTAGTTTATCAACCATAATAAACCGAAAGGTGGATTCCATGAACGAATTGAAGAAAAAACTTGTCTTACTCAGAAGAAGAATTCTTTTCTTTTGGCTTTGGCCGATGGCGTTTAATTTTTTTGCAAAGAAGCCGATAAACGAAAAGCTTATACTTTTTGCTTACAATCAAAATTATGACACTCTTCCCGATAACATGGTTGGGATATATGACTTTCTTAAAGACAAAGGCTATGATTGCCGAATTATGAATTCTCCGAAAAGCTCATTAAAAAGATTTTTGTTCGGAATAACTTTCCAAAAATATTATGCACAGTGCAAATGCGTTTTTCTGACCGACAATTTTGACCCGCTCTATGCGCATCAGCCGCAAAAGGGTACAAAGGTAATTCAGCTTTGGCACGCCTGCGGAGCGTTCAAAAAGTGGGGTTATTCAACGCTTGATCTCGCTTGGGGCGGAAGCCGTGAGGATATGCTCAGATTTCCGATGCACAATACATATACCGATGTTTTTGTCTCGTCCGAGGCGGTTATTCCGTGCTATGCAGAGGCTTTTCGCTGCTCGGAGCGCAGAATCAAGGCTTTCGGAACACCGAGAACCGACGTTTATTTTGATAAGAGCTTTGTATCTTCTCAGCGTGAGGAGATGTTGAAAATTTTTCCCGAAATCGGCGAAAGAAAAATCATACTCTACGCTCCGACATTCAGAGGAAATTCGCCGACTGCGGCTTATAACGAAAATCCGCTCGATTACGAAAAGCTCAAAGCTGCGCTCGGTGACGAATACGCCCTTGTGATGAAGCTTCATCCGTTCACAGCGAAGAAATTCGGCTTGACCGAAGAAGAAAAGGAGAAGTACGGTGACTTTATTTTCGACGGTTCAAAGAGCTTAAAAATCGAAACCGCACTCTGTGCAGCGGATATTCTGATTGCCGATTATTCCTCACTGATTTTTGAATATGCTTTACTTGATAAGCCCATGCTTTTTTATGCGTATGACCTTGAGAAATATGAGCACGACAGGAGTTTTTATTTTGATTACAAGAGCTTTGTGCCGGGCAGGATAGTTATAAACAACGACGAAATAATTGAAGCCGTGAAGGACGGTGATTTCCGAGTTGACAGGATTCCTGCATTCAGAGAAAAATTCATGGGCGCATGCGACGGTGAATGTGTCAAGCGCATTGCGGAATATGCTATAATGTAAAAAACAACGGAGCTGTTGCTTTTGGCGGCAGCTTCGTTATTTCTTTATTAAATCAAACAAAAACGAATAAATATCCGAAAAAATGAAAAAAACTGCCCGAGAGCCGCTTTTTGAAGCATTTTATGGCAAAAACGGGAATAAAAAGTTGAAAAAAATCTCTTAATAATGTTTACATATCAAAAATAAAGTGTTATTATTATGGGTGGTAATAAGATTGCTATTAACTTTACAAGGAGGAACAAAGAATGGCAAGAAAAAAGTTAACCATGGATGGTAATACCGCTGCCGCTCACGTATCTTATGCGTTCACGGAAGTTGCCGGTATCTATCCTATCACCCCGTCAAGCCCGATGGCCGACTACGTTGATCAGTGGTCTGCTCAGGGTCGTAAGAATATTTTCGGCACGACAGTAAAGGTTGCTGAGATGCAGTCCGAGGCAGGTGCTTCGGGTACAGTTCACGGCTCCCTTGCAGCAGGTGCTCTCACAACGACTTATACGGCGTCACAGGGTCTTCTCCTCATGATCCCCAATATGTATAAGATCGCAGGTGAGCTTCTTCCCTGCGTATTCCATGTATCGGCTCGTTGCGTTGCGTCTCACGCCCTCAACATTTTCGGCGACCATTCGGACGTTTATGCCTGCCGTCAGACAGGTTTCGCAATGCTTGCAGAAACAAATCCGCAGGAAGTTATGGATCTCGGTGCAGTCGCTCATCTTGCAGCTATTGAAGGCAGAGTTCCGTTCATCAACTTCTTCGACGGTTTCCGTACATCTCACGAGATTCAGAAGATCGAAGTTTGGGATTACGATGATCTTAAAGAAATGTGCGACATGGATGCAGTTGCTGCATTCAGACACAGAGCGCTTAACCCCGAGCATCCCGTAATGCGCGGTTCTCACGAGAACGATGATATCTTCTTCCAGCATCGTGAGGCTTGCAACAAGTACTATGACGCAGTTCCGGCTGTTGTCGAGAAGTACATGGGCAAGGTTAACGCAAAGCTCGGCACAAACTATCAGCTCTTCAACTACTACGGCGCTGAGGACGCAGAGAACGTAATCGTTGCTATGGGTTCAATCTGCGACGTTGCAGAAGAGGTTATCGACTATCTTACCGCTAAGGGTGAGAAGGTTGGCCTTATTAAGGTTCGTCTTTACAGACCTTTCTCGGTTGAGAAGTTCGTTGAAGCTATTCCGGCTTCATGCAAGAAGCTTGCGGTTCTTGACAGAACCAAGGAGCCCGGCTCAATCGGTGAGCCCCTCTTCCTCGATGTTGTTGCCGCTCTCAATGCAGCAGGCAAGGAAGGCATCAAGGTTATCGGCGGCCGTTACGGTCTCGGTTCTAAGGATACACCGCCGTCAAGCGTATTCGCTGTATATGACGAGCTCAAGAAGGACGCTCCCAAGGCTCACTTCACAATCGGTATCAACGATGATGTTACTTATCTTTCACTTGAAGAGAAGCCGGCTCCGAATACAGCAGCCGAGAGCACAATCGAGTGTAAATTCTGGGGTCTCGGCGGTGACGGTACAGTCGGCGCAAACAAGGACTCCATTAAGATCATCGGTGACCACACGGACAAGTATGCTCAGGCATATTTCCAGTACGACTCAAAGAAGACCGGCGGTATTACTATCTCCCATCTTCGTTTCGGTGATGAGCCGATTAAGAGCCCCTACTATGTAAACAAGGCTGACTTCGTTGCCTGCCACAACCCGTCATATATTGAAAAGGGTTACAAGATGGTTCAGGACGTTAAGCCGGGCGGAGTATTCCTTATCAACTGCCAGTGGGATGCCGCTGAGCTTGCTGAGAAGATGAATGCAGAAACCAAGCAGTACATCGCAAAGAACAATATTCAGCTTTATACAGTTAACGCTATTGACATTGCCGCAGAAATCGGCCTTGGCAAGCGTACAAATACAGTTCTTCAGTCCGCTTTCTTTGCTCTTGCAAAGGTTCTTCCTGTTGACGAGGCTATCGGCTACATGAAGGAAAAGGCACAGAAGTTCATGAAGAAGGGTAAAGAAATCGTTGAGATGAACGAGAAGGCTATTGACGCAGGTGCAACAGCATTCGTTAAGATCGACGTTCCGGCTGACTGGGCAAACGCAGTTGACGCTGAGTCTGAGGTTAAGACCGAAGGTCCGGCAAAGCTCGTTGAGCAGGTTGAGAGCATCATGAAGCCCGTAGGTCATATGGACGGTTATGAGCTTTCAGTCGGTAAGTTCTCAAATCATGTTGACGGTACATTCGAGCAGGGTGCATCGGCATATGAGAAGCGCGGCGTTGCAGTTATGGTTCCCGAGTGGAACGCTGAGACCTGCGCAAAGTGTAATAAGTGCGCATATGTTTGTCCGCATGCTACAATCAGACCTTTCGCTCTCAATGATGAGGAGAAGGCAGCTGCTCCGGCAGTTACAAAGTTCGCTCCTAAGCCGGTAGTAAAGACAAACTACACATATACTCTTGCAATTTCCCCGATGGATTGTATGGGTTGCGGCGTATGTATCGGCGTTTGCCCGACTAAGTCTCTTAAGATGGTATCCCGTGAGAGCCAGGATGAGCAGCAGGCAGCATTCGATTACTGCGTAGCTCATGTTGAAGAGAAGAAGGATCTTACGGCTAAGATCAACGTTATCTCCAGCCAGTATAAGAAGCCTCTCCTTGAGTTCTCCGGATCTTGTGCAGGTTGTGCCGAGACTTCATATGCTCGTCTCGTTACACAGCTTTTCGGTGACAGAATGTACATCTCCAACGCAACAGGATGCTCCTCAATTTGGGGCGGCCCGGCAGGTACATCACCGTACACAACAGATAAGAACGGCAAGGGCCCGGCATGGGCAAACTCACTCTTTGAGGATAACGCAGAGCACGGCTACGGTATGTACCTCGGCCAGAAGGCTCTCAGAAATAACCTTATTGAGAAGGTTACGGCTCTTGCAGCTAAAGAAGGCGTCAGCGCAGAGATCAAGGCTGCCGCAGATGCTTACCTTGCAACAGTAAATGACGGCGAGAAGAACGGCGCTGCAACAGATGCTCTTGTAGCTGAGCTTGAAAAGTGCGGCTGCGATGACGCTAAGGAAATCCTCGCTCAGAAGGATTACCTCTCCAAGAAGTCCGTATGGATCTTCGGCGGTGACGGATGGGCATACGATATCGGTTTCGGCGGTCTTGACCATGTTCTTGCTTCCGGTGAGGATGTAAACGTTATGGTATTCGATACCGAGGTTTACTCCAACACAGGCGGACAGGCTTCCAAGGCTTCTCAGATCGGTCAGGTTGCTCAGTTCGCAGCAGCCGGTAAGGCAATTGCTAAGAAGAGCCTTGCCGAGATTGCGATGTCATATGGCTACATCTATGTTGCTCAGATCGCTATGGGTGCAGACCAGAACCAGACACTTAAGGCTCTCCAGGAGGCTGAGGCTTATCCGGGTCCGTCACTTGTTATCGGTTACGCTCCCTGTGAGATGCACAGCATCAAGGGCGGCATGACCAACTGTCAGGCTGAGATGAAGAGAGCTGTTGATTGCGGTTACTGGAATATGTTCCGTTACAATCCGTCTCTTAAGGCAGAGGGCAAGAACCCGTTCACAGTTGATTCTAAGGTTCCCGCAACAGACGGTTACCGTGCATTCCTCATGAACGAGGCTCGTTACTCCGCTCTTACACGTTCGTTCCCGGAGAGAGCAGAAAAGCTCTTCGAGAAGGCAGAGGACGGCGCAAAGGATCGTTATGCACATCTCCAGAAGCTTGTTAAGCTTTACGGCACAGAGGAATAATTTCTCCGAATAAATAATATTAAGCAGGTAGTTGCCTCGGCAATTACCTGCTTTTGCACATGAAAAATCCCGACTTTCAAATGAGAGTCGGGATAATTTTATATTCTGAAAAGTTCGTTAATCGAGCTTCGTGCCTTTTCAATGTAGCTTGGCATAATTTTTTCAAGCTGCTTGCGGTATATTTCCTTTTTGCGTGAAAAATCCTCATATGCTTTTATGAGTCTTTCTGCACTGTCAATTTCAAAAACAGGGACAACAAGTCCGTCATCCGTTCCGAAAATGTCTTTGGCAATGCCTCTTGATTTGACGCTGTATCCGATAACGAGTGTCGGGACACATGTGCTGTAAGCGGCAATTGTTGCATGAGTTCTTGCACCGATGAACATATCGCAGCGTGAGATTATACTCTTGTATTGAGACGCAGTAAACGTTGAGGGGACAACGGAAACTCTGTCCGAGCCGAGCTGTTCGGCAATCCTGGAGAGAATAAGCTGATCACCGTCATTTTCTTTCGTAACATGCGGAATTAAAAGTATATTCTTGTCGCTGTTATCAAGAATATATCGGAGAAATTCCGTCGAAATATCATCTATGCTTGCGCCTTTAGCGGAGTATTTACCGACAAGCGAGCTGATGTTAAATCCGAGCGTATTCGGCTTAACTTCAATTTCTTTGCCTGTTTTTTCATCAATATCAAGGGTAAAAGCAGGATCGGGATAAAGTACGGTATTTTTATCTATCCCGTGATTTTTCAGCGTTTCAAACGTAAGGGTTTCCCTCGTTACAATAAGATCAAAGGTCTTTAAATCCTTGATTTTATCTTCCGATAAGTCATTTTCGCCGATTGAACAGCCCCAAAGCACGGTCTTTTTGCCGAGCTTTTTTAACTCGCAGTTGAAAGCTGCAGCCATGTGACCGTCACCGTAGCAATAATTGTCACCGCCGACCGAGATATAAATATCATTCTTTTTGAGAGACGGGTTTTTGCACGAGAGCGAATAAAAATATTCATCGGCAAGCTTTTGAGATTTTCTGCTCAAAAGTGATAATTTTATCTTCTGTGCCGACGTTGTTTTGGAAACAGGACGGATATAATCGAATTCCTCCGTTTCGTCAATGTTCGGTAAATCTCCGGCCTCGTCACTTCCGGCATTGAGCGTGTAAAGTTTGATGACAGATTCCGGCTGACCTTTTTTTATCATCGCCGAAAGAGTTCTGACAATTGCCTCGCAGCCGTGGTTTTCGCATCCGCCGTGGGAATAGAAAGCGTACCTCATTCCTTTTTCTCCCCAATAAGCTTAACATCAACGTCCCTGAGCTGTACCCAGCCCCATTGTCTCGGCCATGTTCGTGCCGTGCCATCGGCATGGAGAACCTCAAACACAAATGCAGGATAAACATAATCAAGGTTTTCGCTGTTAGCGTTTGATGTTCCGCCAGAGAGAATTATGGTGAGCTTGTACAGACCGGGTGCAAGGTTATGCTTGTTTATCGCAACCTCAACATCATATTCTCCGATTTCGTTAATATTTGCAAAGGTCTTGGTGAATGCAATTTCAATCGGTGTTTCATCAGCCTGCCAAACAAGAATTCTGAAACTCATGTCACCGATATTCGGAACCTTAGTCTTGATTCGAAGCTTAAACTCTATCGGCTCGTCGGCAGCATAAACGCAGGATTCATTATGAAGAACATCAAGCGAAAGAATTTCAGCCTTGTCAAGGTTGTAACCGGGAAGCCTTGCAAGATCGCTGAAATTATAATGATTCAGTTTTTCCATGTAAGCTTCACTGTTATATATTCTGATGCCGCCTTCAACATCTCCGTCATAAATCACCTGTCCCTCTTTGAGGACGATTACTCGGTCGCAGAGTTGACGAATAGTATTCATCTGATGGCTGACAAAGAGAATTGTTTTTCCGCTGTCGGCAATACTTTTCATTTTCTTGATGCATTTTTTCTGGAAACGGGTGTCGCCGACTGCAAGAACCTCATCAACAAGCAGAATATCCGGCTCCAAGTGAGATGCAACGGCAAAAGCGAGACGGACAAACATTCCGCTGGAATATCTTTTTACCGGTGTGTCAATGAATTTTCCTACCTCAGAAAACTCGAGAATATCGTCAAATTTTTCATCTATTTCTGCTTTGGTCATTCCGAGAATCGCACCGTTAAGATAAATATTTTCTCTGCCGGTCAACTCGTTGTTAAAGCCTGTACCAACCTCAAGCATAGAGGAGATTTTTCCATAGAATTCAATCTTTCCGTCGGTCGGCTCGGTTATTCTTGAAATAATCTTAAGCAGGGTCGATTTTCCGGCACCGTTTTTTCCGATAATGCCGACCTTCTCGCCTTGCTTAACGTCAAAAGAAACACCTTTAAGCGCCCAAAAATCCTCCTTGGCATTTGCCTGAATCGGATGAATAACGTTATGAGCCATGAGCTTCAAGCGCTCAATTCTGCTGTCCGGTCTTTTTATAACCTGCTTGATAACGTATTTTTTCTTTATATTTGAGATATGTAATGCAATCGGTTGTTCGCTCATATTTACTCCTCCGTCAAACGATATCAACAAAGTTTCTCTCGGTTCTTCTGAATAATATAATTCCGAAAACCGCTAACAGCACAAGCCATGCCATTGCAACCAAGAATGAAAGTGTATCAAAGGACATATCACCGATAACGCACCATTTGAATGCCGAAATCATACCGGTAACCGGATTAAGCGAATAGATGAGTCTGTATTTTTCGGGAATTGAGGACATGGAATAAGAAACAGGGCACGCATATTGTAAAATTGAAAGTGCAAACGGTACAATTTGTGCCATGTCACGCCATTTAACATTAAACGAAGAAAGAAACAAACCTGTAAAAAGCCCGAGGAAAGCGTTGAGCAAAAGAAAAACAGGGAAAAGAAGAAAACGTACGGTCGGGTAATATCCGACAATGAGCATCATAACCACAAGAACAACAATGGAAATCATAGAGTCAAAGGCAGTCGCAAAGCATGCACCAATCGGCGAAAGTATTCGCGGATAGTAGACTTTTTTCATCAATGCCGCATTTGTGATGAATGTTGACGACGTTTGGAGAACATTGCCCTGAAAAATCGCCCATGGGATACTTCCGGCATAAACCATTATAAAATAAGGGGCATTTCCGTCAGACGAAAGTCCGGCAAGAGTTCCGAAAATAAAGGTTGAGACAAACATGCTAATTATAGGAGCGATAACCGCCCAACCGAGACCGATTCTTGTCTGCTTGTATCTTACCGTAATATCACGTTTTGCAAGGTTATATGCAAGTTCTCTGTAATTCCAGATATCTCTCCAATACTGGAGATTTTTTCCGTTAGGCTCAATAACAGTTTTCCTCAAATCGAAAATCCTCTCATTAATTTTTTACACATAGAAAATTATATCATATACATTATGTAATAGTCAATACATGAAAGTCCTGCAACGTCAAATAAAAAGCTTAGAAAAAACAATATTCGTGGTTTAAATATATTGACTTTTTTAAATGATTTTGATAGTATAAATTGATTAAGATTATTTAAAGCAAAGGAAGTATCATATGCTTTTGGACAAAACAATTCATATTCCCGATTTGGGAGACATCGGTGCAGACAGCGGCTTTCACGTTTTGGACGCTACTGAGGACGGAAAATTTTCCGTCGGTAAGAACGGAGTTGTCGATATAGTTTCGACGGGTGACAGCAAGGTTGAGTTCGTCTCTTTCGGCTCACACACTCTTGCCTGTGTAAAATCGGCAATCGCATACCCCGTTTATTATCCCGTTGCGCCCGTTACTCTTGAGAAGCCTGTTAAGGCTGTTCTTATGGATCTCGACGGCACAACGGTTCGAAGTGAAGAATTTTGGATCTGGATAATTCAAATGAGCATTGCAAGCCTTCTCGGCAATCCGAAGTTTGAGCTTGAAGAAGCTGACCTTCCGTTTGTTTCCGGTCATTCTGTTTCCGAGCATCTTCAGTATTGTATTGATAAATACTGTCCCGGCGCATCCCTCGACAAGGCTCGTGATTTTTACTTTGAGCACACTCACAGAGAGATGGAAGAGATCATGGCAGGCAGAGGAAAGGACGGCGCATTTACTCCGACGGAGGGCGTTAAGGACTTTCTGTATGAGCTTAAGGACATGGGCGTAAAAATCGGTCTTGTTACCTCGGGTCTTTACGAAAAGGCATGGCCGGAAATTCTTTCGGCATTCAAGACTCTCGGCATGGGTGACCCGAAGGATTTCTATGATGCAATCATTTCCGCAGGCTTTCCGCTCAGAAAAGGCTCGGTCGGAACTCTCGGCGAGCTTTCCCCTAAGCCGCACCCGTGGCTCTATTCCGAAACCTCTATTGTAGGTCTCGGAGAGGCTTTCGCTGACCGTAATCACGTTGTCGGCATTGAGGACAGCGGTGCAGGTGTTTGCTCCGTCCGTCTTGCAGGCTACACGACTATCGGTATCGCAGGCGGCAATATCGTTGACAGCGGCACAAAGGCTGTTTGCAATTATTACGAAAACAGCTTTGCCGATATTTTAAAAATTATAAAGGGATGATTTAATTGAAGAAAAGAATCACTTCCGAAAAGCTTGTTCACGCAGTAAGCTTTGCACTTTTTGTTCTTATGCTGACTGAGGCATACCTTGTCCATGAGGACGAGATCAAGGCGAGCGTTGCAAGACTCAAGACAATCATCGAGAATAAAAACAAAACAAAAGAAGCCGAAGCACTCGAGCAGACGGAAGCTTCGGAAAAAGGAGAACAGACAGATGGACAACAAACCGCAGAAGATTAACTGCCATTTCATCTCAAACACCCATTGGGACAGAGAGTGGCGTTTTTCAGCAAGAAGAACTCAGTATATGCTCGGCTATATGCTTGATATGCTGACGGATATACTTGACAAGTATCCCGAATACAGACATTTCCATCTTGATTCCCAGACTATGCCCATTCAGGACTACCTTGAGGCATATCCCGAGAAGAAAGAGCTTATGAAAAAATACATATCCGAGGGTCGAATCGGTGTCGGTCCTTGGTTCTGCCTCCCCGATGAATTCACTGTCGGCGGCGAATCGCTTATCCGTAACCTCCTGCTCGGCCACAGAATCGGCAAGGAAATGGGCGGCATAAGCAAGACAGGCTATTCACCGTTCGGCTGGGGTCAGATTTCTCAGCTTCCGCAGATCTATGCAGGCTTTGACATTCACTTTGCCTCATTCTATCGCGGAATCAACGAGTATTGCGCTCCGAAGTCGGAGTTCTACTGGGAAAGCCCGGACGGAACAAGAATTTATGCTTCACGTCTCGGCAAGCGTCCGCGTTACAACATTTGGTACATTGTTCAGCGTCCTGTTTATTACAATCAGCAGAACGAGAATAACCGTGACATGGTTTGGAATGACAACAACGGTATATTCAAGTTCATTGATTCCGAGAACAAAAATCTTGACTATCAATACGCTCACCCGTTCTATGAGTACCATAAGGAGAACATTAAGCCCCGTGCGGAGCAGGCAATCAAGGAGCAGGACAACGATTGGACAACGTCTCACCGTTTCTGGTCACTCGGCCATGACTCATCATGCCCCGATGCCCGTGAGGTCGAGATGATTAAAGACCTTGATGCAGCTCTCCCGAACGCTGTTGTTTATCACAGCTCACTCAAAGAAATGGAGCAGGGCATCATTGATGAGTTTGATCCGAATTCACCTGTTCTCAAGGGAGAAATGCGTGATCCGTACACCAAAGGCAGCGTCAGCAGCATGATGGGCTGGATCATTTCCGCAAGAACCTATGTTAAGCAGGCAAACTTCAAGACGGAAACTCAGCTTCAGAATTACGCCGAGCCTATGGCGGTTTTTGCGGCACTCAGCGGAGCTCCGTATCAGAAGAACTTCATCGACCTTTCATATAACTATCTTCTTCAGAACCACGGCCATGACAGTATCGGTGCATGCGGACGTGATGTGGTTTATGAGGACGTTATCTATCGTTACAGGCAATCAAGAGAGCTTTCAAACTGTGTTTATGAGCGAGCTTTCATGGACGTTGCAGGCGATATTAAGCTTGACGGCTTCAGCCGTGACGATGCAGCGATCGTTGTATTTAACCCGGCTCCGTTCAAGAGAAGTGAAGCGGTCAAGATGACGGTTGAGCTTCCGGCAGAGTGGAAAGCGGACAGCTTTAAAATTACCGATCCCGACGGAACTGTTCTTACCTATCAGGTAATTACGACAAACAAGAACTCGGCTCAGATCATTCAGAATCCGAACGACGTTGCCAATGTTCTTCATACTCAGCAGTACACGATTGAGCTTGACGTCAAGGACGTTCCGGCTATGGGCTATAAAACGCTAAAGCTTCAGCCGCTTTATCATGTCCGCGCAACAACGCCTAAGACTATGCTCAAGAGAAATCAGGTTATGGAGAACGAGTACCTGAGAGTTTCGTTCAACTCCAACGGAACTTATGATGTTCTTGATAAAGAGAACGGCAAGAGCTATGTTGGACTCGGATACTTCAAGGATACCGGCGAAATCGGCAACCCGTGGGAACACTTCACTCCGGAGAACGATGAAACCTTTACAACTCTTAACGAGAATGCAAAGATTACGCTTCTCCACGAGGGCGAGCTTGCCGTTTCATACAAGGTTGCTATCGACTGGGCACTTCCCGAGGGAAGAAACCCGGACGAGAAGACGCGTTCAAAGCACCTCAATCCCTGCAGAATCGAGAGCATTGTCACATTGAAGAAGGGCTCACGTTATCTTGAGGTTGAAACAACTATTGACAATCAGAGCGAGGATCACTACCTTCAGGTAGCATTCCCGACTGACATCAAGTCGGAATTCTCATACGCTCAGGGTCAGTTTGACGTTGTTAAGCGCCCCGTTGCAAAGCTTGACTATTCGCTTTATGACGAGATACCGATGACCGAGCAGCCGATGAACTCCTTCGTTGATGTAACAGACGGCAAGGTCGGCGCAGCTCTCCTCAATACGGGACTTAAAGCATATGAAGCCTCGGATGATGAGTGCGGCACGGTTTATCTTTCACTTCTTCGCGCTTTCCCGCTTCGCATCTGTGTTACAAGCGATATGCAGGACTACAGCGCAAGCGATAAGGGCTCACAGTGCATCGGCAAGAACACCTACCGTTATGCTTTCATGCCGCATAAGGGAGACTGGGAGGACGGCAATGTTTGGGGCGAGAGCGAAAGATTCAATCTTGCTTTCGGCGTAGCACAGCTTGCTCCGACAGACCACGGAAAGAACGACCTTGTTCATTCATTCCTTGAGCTTGGCACCGAAAAGCTCAACGTCAGTGGCATTAAGCAGAGCGAGGACGGTACAGGCTATGTTGTTCGTCTCTTTAACCCGTCTGACAAGACTGTAAAGACAAATATTCGCCTCAACGGCGGTATCGCTCCGATTGAAAAGGCTCAGTCGCCCGTTGAAAGACAGCAGGCAGAGTTTGAACTCCCGCCGTATTCCGGCAAGAAGTGGAGCGAGGTTAAGCTCGTAAGCCTTGAGGAAAAGGATGTTGCTCCGCTTACGGTTGACGAGAACGGCTTCGCGGACTTTGAGATTACAGGCAAAAAGATTCTTACGATTAAATTTGTCGGCTGACAAATTGCAACTGAGGGAACGCCATTAGTCCGGCGTTCTCTCGGGCAAGCTGATTGCCCGAACTCGAGGAATAAATCAAACAATGAAACATCTACGGAAATTTATGTTTACGGCGGCGGCTCTGTTTGCCGTTCTCAGTGTTATTTTTCTAATTTCGCATATTCACCATGACAATCACTATTCTTTCACCTGTTTTATAACTTTTTTAACCTGCTTCTACCATTTTTCATACAGAATTCTTGTTTCGGAAGTTGTTTCAAAAAAACCGATAAGATTCAACTATAAAAGCGGTTGGTTTGCACCGAAAAAGTTTGAAGAGTCTGTTTTCAAAGCTCTCAGAGTAAAACGTTGGAAAGAAAAGCTTCCAAATCTTTTGCCGCAGACCTCCTCATCAAAGGATTTCCCGGTTGAAGCGCTTATCAATGAGACCTGTTCGGCTGAGGCTATACATGAGATTAACATCGTGCTCAGCTTCGTTCCGTTCATAGTTTCGCTGTTTTACAGTGAGCACGAATGGATTTTTCTTGCTACGGGATTGGTCACGGCGCTGTTTGACCTGTGCTTCATTATCTTTCACAGGCATTTCAGGCCGAGATTGATTAAATTGCTGAATACAAAAGCATAAAAGCCATCGAACAAAACTGTCCGACGACTTTTGATAAATCTCATGCTGACGAATTGCGCTTCATGGCGCATAATAAAGATACAAAGGGCGGCACTGCCGATATACGGTTACGCCCTCGAATGAAAAGTTAAAGAATAACCGCTCGTTTTCTCAGGACAGGGCGGTTATTTCTTTTTATATGCAAGAACTGCAACGAACACAGTCACAAGTCCGACGATTACAAGTGCGAATGTGAATAAATTCTCATATGTAACGTATTGCATAAAATCACCCCCTGACGAGGGCAAAGAGTGTAACCGCCTACCGCATTGGTAGTGCCACGAAGATAATTATATCTACTCAGGTTGATTTATAAATTCTTCTCGAGGCACACAAGCTGTACGCCGTCAATACCGTTGAACACACATGGAACTATCGAAACCTCGGTATAGCCGAGCTTTTTATATAGACTGCGTGCGGCAGTGTTCCTCGCATTGGTGTCCATTCTGAGATAAGGACATCCGTTTTCAAGCGCATATTTTTCATAGAAATCGACAAATGCCGTTCCGTAGCCCTTCCCCTTAATTTTAGGCGAAACGACAAGCGCATGAAGCACCATAACTTCATCGTCGGGTGCATCGACAGTCCAGAGTGCATCGGCATATTCGGGCACCTGTTCTTTGTTTATCCTCGCGGCAGCAACTATTGTTCCGTTAATTTCTTCAACAAACATATCTCCTGCCGCAATTGCAATTTCTGCTGTCTTCCTTGTCGGATAAATATTTCTTATCCAGCCTATTGTAACCAGCCCTGCCTCTTCCGAGTCGTGAATTTCATCATAAATTTCACTGATACGGTCAATGTCTTTCTTTGTAGCTTTTCTGAACATAAATTTCATGCCTTTCAAAAAAATCGCCCATCTGAAACGGACGATTTTCTATATTTATCTTACCAAATCGTCAAGCTTTTCTTTCATGGCCTGTTCGGTATCACGGTAATATTGCGTTTTAGGATTAGGATGCTTGTTTTCCGCCCAAAGCTTGTCCGCCTGTTCCTTCCATGCGGCGGCGAATTTATCGCACTTTGCGCAAAGATGTTCAACACCTTCCTGATTTTCAAGGTCGGTCGATTTTGCGCCTGTCTGCTTAATCATTTTCCTGAGATATTCGGGGTTCTCAAGCATCGGGCACGGACGCAGATGGTTATCATTGAACGGCTGATTGTGATAATAGCTCATAAACAGCGGATTTCTCAAAGCCTCAAGAATCGTATGTGTTCTGATATTTGAATCAGAAAAATGAATGAATACGCAAGGCTCAATATCACCGGCGGAATTGATGTGGAAATAGTTTCTGCCGCCCGCGATACAACCGCCGACATATTCGCCGTCATCCTGGAAGTCCATTACAAATAACGGCTTGCCGGTTTTGCCGTTTCGCATCTTTTTGAGCCAGAAATACATATGCGTTCTCTGCTCAGGGGTGGGAATAAGCTCCTCGACAGCTCCCGTGCCGACCGGCATATAATTAAAGTAAAGTGCAAATTTTGCACCTTTTTCAATCATCAAATCAATAAATTCGTCACTTGTTACCTTATCGACATTCTGCGAGGTGTAGCAAATCGAAAGACCGTAAATGCACTTATTCTTTTTAAGAAGCTCCATTGCTTTAATGGTTCTCTCGTAAGCTCCCTTGCCGCGGCGGGAATCGTTTGACTCCTCAGAACCTTCGATGCTGAGCGCAAGAGTAAGATTGCCGACATCCTTCATGTCGTCGCAGAATTTTTGGTCGATCAATGTTGCGTTTGTATAAGCAAGGAACGTGCAGTTTTTATGCTCACGGCAAAGGCGCAGAATATCGTTTTTTCTGATAAGCGGTTCGCCGCCCGTAAACATATAAAGGTGAGTTCCGAGCTCCACACCTTGATTGATAACGTTGTTTATTTCATCATATGTGAGATTGAGTTTGTGACCGTATTCAGCCGCCCAACAGCCCTTGCAGTTCATGTTACATGCGCTTGTCGGGTCAATGAGCATAAGCCATGGAATGTTACACTTATACTTTTCGCGGTTTGCTCTTACGGCTCTTGTTCCATGGAGACCCGCACCGAGAACGAAAGACAAAAACATCTTTTTGAGATAGCCCCTGTCAATATCCTTGAGCAGATTCATCGCATAGGTATTCCAAACATTATCATCGTCGCTGATCGCATCGCGGAAGCCCTTAAATGTCTTTTCGGGAAATGTTTTTCCGGCAAATTTTTCGGCAAGACCGATAAGCTTGAGAATATTCTTTTTCGGATCCTTGTCAACGTATTTCAGCACTCTGTCCAGCAGAAATCCCACGCCTGCACGTTGAATATTTTCTTTCAGTAACATTTCGCTGTACCTCACTACTAAAATTGATATTTATTGTCTCACATTTTCTTTATAAAGTCAACCGAGATTAGAAATAAATCTAACTTATTCGACACTTTGTCTATAAAATGTCAATCATGTTGCTTTTTTACCTGTCATTCATACAATTAACAGTCTAATATAAAAAGTATTTTTCCATATTGTTGACATTAAATCCGTGTTTTGATAAAATTTAAACACTTGGAGGGTTTTATGATGACGGAAACAAAAAATAATGAAAGAGTTTTTACAAATAGACGTGAACGAAATTATGGTATAGATCTGCTCAGAATAGTTTCTATGATTATGGTCACGATATTACATTTCTCCGGATATGGCGGATTTTTAGGTACCCCTGAAAACGGACTGTCATACTATGTGCTTTCTTTGATTATGGTTATATGCTATGGTGCAGTGGACATTTTCGCAATTATTTCCGGTTTTGTTATGTATAATTCCACCGTCAAATACACAAAAATTATTAATTTATGGCTTCAAGTTGTTTTTTATTCATATATATTGTTGATACTTGACAAACAAATATTTCATAGACCTATCAATATTTTAAATGTGTTGAGCGCATCTTTTCCTGTTACAATTTCAGATAATCTATGGTATTTCGCGGCATATTTTATTATGTTCTTTTTTATTCCGCTGTATAATAAAATTATAAGCAGTTTTGCAAATGGCTTTTTATTTAATTATATAATAATTTGTTTTGCTATTTTATTTATTCCAACCAATATAAGCATTCTTGGTTTGCTTGACGGATACAGTTTTTTATGGCTTTCCCTTTGTTATCTTATCGGAGCATTTATAAAAAAGAACGAGAATTTTTTCAACAGTATCTCTAATCGTATATATGTCGTAATAATTATTGTTGGAATGTTGATAACGTATTGCTGTTATATGCCTGTTTGGGATAATATAAATATATTTATCAATTATTCGCCAAAAGATATTTTAGAAAAATACAATTCATTAACTGTTTTATTGCCTTCTATCTCTTTTCTGATGCTTTTCAGCAGAATGAATATCAAACGGGGCAAGAGGATAATCAGTTTTTTTTCATCCACGTCATTTAGTGTATATATAATCCAATGTCTCCCATTCACATGGAATAACATTATTACTAAATTACACACATTTTTTAATGCTCCGACTGCGTTGGAAAAGATTGGTCTTGTGCTCGGAGTTTCAGTTATGTTTTATCTTGCAGCTTCGCTTGTTGATTCCCTGCGAATTCAACTTTTTAGGCTTTTGCATATTGATATGTTTATTAATTTGATTTGTAAGCTGTTCAGTAAAATTATAAATGCGATAAAATGGCAAATAAAAAAACATATTAAAGATTGATATAATGACGTATTATACAACATGTTGTTTTGATACATCTTTTTGTGTGATTTGTCATAATTTTTCATGGTCATCTAAACCTTTATGTTGACTTTAAATTTTTGTTGGTGTATAATTAAGCTACAAAATTATTTTTTTCGGAGGTTAAAACAATGAAAAAAGTCATAAGTATTCTTCTCTCGGTTGTTATGATTGTCCTCCTTGCTGTCCCGAGCTTTGCGGCGATCAGCACCGACACGGCATTCAAGTTCAACTCAGACGGAAAATTTAAGATCATGATGATCAACGACACACAGGATGTTATTCTCAAGGACGTTCTCCAGGCAAGCTACCTCAAGAAGATTGCCGAAAAGGAAAAGCCCGACCTCATTGTTATGGCAGGCGACCTTCTCACAGACTTCTTCCCGGGCGCAACCAAAGCTCAGCTCAAGAAGTGCCTTACTCAGGCTCTTGACGGCGTCAACGCTCTCGGAGTACCTTTCGTAGCTACCTTCGGCAATCACGACCATGACTGGGAGGAGATCTTCCCGCTTGAGGAGCAGATGGAGGTTTACAAGTCATATTCCAACTGCGCTATTGTTAATAACGGCTGTGATGTAGGTACATTTTATATTCCCGTTAAGTCGTCCGACGGCAAGAAAATTCCTCTTAACATCTATGTTATGGACTCCAACAATAAGGTTAAGGGCGAAGGTCTTCTTACAGGTTATCAGGGACTCAAGCCTGAGCAGGTTCAGTGGTATAAGGATACCCGTGACGGACTCAAGGCAGCTACAGGCAGCTATATTCCTTCTCTTGTTTTCCAGCATGTTCCCGTTAAGGAAATCTATCAGTTTGTTGATAAGGTTCCGTTCAATGCAGATCATACAGGCTGCATCTTCGGTCTTGACGACGGTCAGTGGTACAAGCTCAACGATAAAGCTACAAGCGGCGTTCTCGGTGAGGTTCCGTGTTCGGAATCCGTAAACGGCAACACAGGCGAGTATGAAGCATGGCTTGAGCATAAAGAGATTATCGGTGCTTTCTTCGCACATGACCACGTTAACAACTTCATGGGCGTTACGGACGAGGGAATCACTCTCGGCTACAACGGCGGTTCAGGCTTCAGCACATACGGCAGAGGCGGCGACCGTTCGGCAAGAATTTTTGAGATTGACGAGAACGATGTAAGAAATTACGAAACTCATCTTGTAACATATAATGATGTTGCATCTAAGCCGATAAATTACTACATCATGGATCTCTTCTCACCTGTTATCGCAACATGGATCGGCAGAATTATTGATATCGTTTGCCCGAAGTTCATTAAGGATATCATTGCTAACAAGCAAAAATAAGGTTAAATAAAACGACTTTCACCCTTAATGTGACCAGTCCGACATAACAAAGCGAAAAGCTATAATCCGCATATCAGCGATTTCAACAAGCTGAATGTGAATTATAGCTTTTGTGTTTTATTTTATTCTTCTGTCGGGCAATAATCCGGATCGCAAAATTCAGGAAAACAGCCGAGAAACCAATTACATTCATCACAGCAAATTTCATGGTCGGAGTGCATACCATTGCCCTCACAGGTTTCGGGGCGACATGGAGTCAGCACTGCTCCCGTTTCATCAACAACCTTTTCCGGAATATCTTCCTCTGAGTTAAAGACATAGTCATAGAGATCAATCATTTTATTATCCCCCGAAAAATAAAAAGTGCGCAGCCGAAGCCACGCACAAAAAATACACGGCTTGATTGCTACCACACAAAGTTACAGTTCTAAACCAAAAGCATAGAAAAGTAAGCCGGTATTTTTATCTATTCCGGCTACGCAATTTGGTTTAGCTTCTATATGAACTTTGTGTGGTAGCTGTATTATATCATATTGACAGATATTTTTCAACTGTTTGTAACGTAAAACAAAAAGTGCGCAGCCGAAGCCACGCACAAAAAAGAACGGTTAAATTTTTGTTTTGTTATTCTGTCACGGCGAACTGGCTATTGTAAAGGTCATAGTAAAAGCCGTGCTTTTCAAGCAACTGTTCGTGCGTGCCCTGCTCGATGATCTGACCCTTGTTCATAACAAGAATGATGTCCGATTCACGGATCGTCGAAAGTCGGTGAGCAACAACAAAGCACGTCCTGCCCTTCATCATTCGTGCAAAGGTTTTCTGAATTCTAATCTCAGTGTGGCTGTCGATTGACGATGTCGCTTCATCGAGAATAAGCATCGGCGGCAGATTGAGCAAAACTCTCGTTATGCAAAGCAGCTGCTTTTGTCCTTGAGAGAGAGAACCGCCGCTTTCGCCGAGAACCGTGTCATAGCCGTCGGGCAAGCGCTTTATAAAGCTGTGAGCGTGCGTAAGCTTTGCGGCGGCAATGATTTCCTCATCCGTTGCGTCGGGATTTGAATATGCGATATTCTCCCTGACCGTGCCCGATTTAAGCCATGTTTCCTGGAGCACCATGCCGAAGTTTTTACGCAATGATTTTCTTGTGAAATCCATTGAATTTTCGCCGTCAACCTTGATCATTCCGCTGTCGGGATCATAGAAACGCATAAGAAGATTGATAAGCGTACTCTTGCCGCAGCCCGTCGGTCCGACGATTGCAACACGCTGACCGGGCTTTGCCCTGATGCTGAGATTTTTGATGAGCTCCTTGCTCTTATCGTATGAGAAAGAAACATTTTCAAACTCAACCTCGCCGTTTGCCTTTTCAAGCTCCTTCGCATTGTAGCAGTCGGGAAGCTGTTCCTTTTCGTCAATGAGTTCAAAGACTCTTGCCGCCGAAGCGAGGGCATTCTGAAGCTCCGTGACAACGCCCGAAATCTCGTTGAACGGCTTCGTATACTGCGTTGCATAGCTGAGGAAGCAGCTAAGCTGACCGACCGTAAGTCTGCCTGCAATGGCTGAGAGAGCACCGAAGGCGCCTACACCCGCATAAACAAGGGCATTGATAAGTCTTGTTGACGGATTGACCATTGAGGAGAAGAACGACGCTTTAAGACTGTATCTTGTGAGTCTGTCGTTTATCTCGTCAAACTTTTCTTCCGAAGCGTCCTCACGGCTGAATGCCTTGACAAGCTTCTGATTGCCGACCATCTCGTTGATATGCGTTGTAATTTCGCCTCTTGTTTCTGACTGCTTTTGGAACATCGAGTAGGTTCTTTTCGCAATGAACGAAGCAACGAAAAGAGAAAGAGGCGTGAGGAGAACGACAATAAGCGCGATTTTTACATTGACGGAAAACATAAAAATCAATGTGCCGAGAATCGTTATAACACCCGTAAAAAACTGGGTAAAGCCCATCAGCAGACCGTCCGAGAGCTGATCTATATCAGTAATAATTCGGCTGACGATATCTCCGTGCTCGTGAGAGTCGATATATGATATGTCAAGTTTTTGCAAATGGCGGAATGCCTGAACACGCAGATCCTTAACAACCCTGTATGTTATGCGATTGTTTATGATGTTCATTATCCACTGAGCCAGAGCCGTTATGCCGATAATTACTGCGGTTTTAGCGAGAATTGCAATAATCCCCTCAATATCTACCTGACCCTTTCCGAGAGCAAGATCGACCGCATTACCGAACAAAATCGGTGCATAAAGCTGAGTTGCAACGACTACAGCAGCCAAAAGCAATGAAAGAAGTACAAGAAATTTATATTTTTCAATGAGCTTGAGCAGGCGGCGGAATGTACCTTTGTTATTATTCTTCATTTATACCGCCTCCTTGCTTGAAAGCTGGGATTCGCAAATATCACGGTATTCCTCGCAGCTTTCAAAAAGCTCGTCATGCTTGCCGATTCCGCAAACTCTGCCATCGTCAAGCACAATTATCATGTCAGCGTTCTTGATTGTCGAAAAACGCTGAGAAACAATGAAAACAGTCATATTATCCGTGTCCGACTTTATCGCACGTCTGAGTGCGGCGTCCGTCGCAAAGTCGAGAGCGGACGAGCTGTCATCAAGAATAAGAATTTCGGGCTTCCTGACAAGTGCTCTTGCAATTGTCAAGCGCTGAATCTGACCGCCCGAAAGATTCTTGCCGCCTTGAAGAATTTTGCTGTCAAGTCCATTCTTTTCGTCAACAAAGTCGAGAGCCTGAGCAGTTTTCAGTGCCGCATTTATTTCCTCATCGGTTGCGTCGGGCTTTCCCCATTTCATATTGTCTCGAACCGTTCCGCTGACAAGCGCCGCCTTTTGCGGAACAACGCCTACCAGCTTGCGAAGCTCGTCAACATTGTAATTGCGAACGTCCGTTCCGTTGACCTTGAGCGAGCCGCCGCTGACATCGTAAAATCTCGGTATAAGATTGATAAGAGTGGTTTTGCCCGAGCCTGTTGCGCCGATTATGCCGACCGTCGAACCTCTCGGAACGTTAAGCGTGAGCGAGTCAAGCGATTTTTCATTTGATCCTGCATATGTTGCGCTTACATGGTCAAATTCGACCGCCGTATCGTTCTCGGTCTTTATTCCGCTTCCGTCGTTGATTGACGGTTTTATCTTGAAAACGTCGTTGATTCTGTTTCCGCATGCAACGGATTTTGTAAGGTTGATTATGAGATTTGATAGCTTAATAAGCTCAACAAGAACCTGCGACATATAGTTGATGAGTGAAATAACCTCTCCCTGCGTCAGTCTGCCCGTGTCTACACGAAGTCCGCCGACGTAAATAATGAGCACGATCGAAAGATTGACTATAACATAGGTTATCGGATTGAGATATGCCGAGATCTTGCCGCCGTAAAGCTGCATATCCTTCAATTCCTCCGAGCATTTGTCAAAGTCCTCGATTTCCCTTTGCTCATGGTTAAATGCACGAATCACGCGCACGCCCGAAAGATTTTCTCTCGTCATCCTCATTACGGAATCAAGCCTGTTTTGTACTTTCTTATAAATCGGCACAGAATAGAACATGATGCCGAAAACGACAACCGCAAGCAGAGGAATCGAAACGGCAAAAATTATAGCCGTTTTCGGATCAACCGTGAAGGCCATGACGACTGCGCCGATAACGATGAACGGCGAACGCAGGAAAAGCCGCAGAAAAAGGTTGACCGCTGTTTGCATTTGATTTACATCCGCCGTCAAACGGGTGATAAGCGTTGATGTTCCGATTTTGTCGATTTCGGAATAGGACAGCGTGTTGATGTGACGGTAAAGGTCACCTCTCAGCTCCTTGCCGAATCCGACTGCCGCTTTGGCGGCGAAATATTGAGCAGTCAGCGCACTGATGAAGCCTACAATCGCCAATCCGACAAGAACCATTCCCATTTTAAAAATGTAGGGCTTGTCCGAGTTTTTGATGCCTGTGTCTATTATCGCCGCCATTACCAGCGGAACAAACAGTTCAAAGCTCGCTTCAAGCATTTTGAACAGCGGCGCAAGGATGCTTTCTTTAATATAATGCCGCAAATACTTTATAAGATCTTTCATATTGTCTCCCTGTATATGTTAATTATATTATTTCCGTATTTCTTCGCCAGTGGAATAGAAATTGCTGTGCTATTCCTTCAACCCCCGAGGTACATTCGGGTAAACCGTCGGGATACATCTCGGCCATTATGCGCTTGACCCATACATCAACGGGAAAAGCCTCGATTCTTCCGCAGCCATAGAGAAGAGTACATTCGGCAACCTTTGCACCGACTCCCTTGATTTTTATCAGCTCGGCTCGGCAGACATCCATATCCTCCGTGGCAAGCATATGAAGATTTACCTCACCGCCGGCAACCTTTTGAGCGGCGTCGATTATGTATTTCGCTCTGAAACCCGAACGCAAAGGCGCAAGATCGTCAACGTTGCATTTTGCAAGCACTTCGGCGGTCGGAAAACTGAAATCGCCGTTTCCGAGATCGTCACCGAAGGTTGCACAAAGCCTTTCTATAATTCCCTTTATTCTCGGGATATTATTGTTTTGCGAGATTATAAATGAGCAAAGCGCCTCCCATGTGTTCTGACGGAGAATTCGTATTCCGCCGTATTCACTTATCGCTCTTCTGAGTTGACTGTCTGTCTCCAGTTTTTCGCAAATTGCACCGTAATCACGGTCGAGGTCAAAATATGTCTGCCAGAAGTTTTCATCGGTGTCACCGATAACGGTTATTTTGTCTCCGTCCTGAATTATATCGACTGCCCGCTTTTCGGCGACGCCGTGCCAGGCTCCGTTCGGCTTTTGTGCCCAGCGGAAGGCTTGTCCGCAGTCAAGGGTCAGGGCAATATTGAGGTTGTCAACTCCGTCGAAAACTATGCTGTCATCTTTAATGTAGCTTTTCATGCCGGCCTCCTTTGCGTTAATACAATGAAAAGTTTAGTCTTTGAAAAAATATTCATTTTGTAACCTTTTGTCACAAAGTTCTTGTCAAGCTTTTTTTAAACTCTGTTTTGCACAAAGATTTATTAAATTTTGAGCAAAAATTCCCACTTTTTATAACAAAAAAATACTTGACAAAGTCCAACTGCAATTGTTAAATAATTAACAAAAACCGTGTTTTCCACGGGTAAAAATGTGGAAAAATGCGTAAAATCAACGTTTTCAAAGGCAGTTATCCACACTTTCCACATAGTTTTCCACCGATTTTGTGAAAAGATTAAAGTTTTCCACACTTCCACAAAAAACGTGGAAAATGTTACAAGATGTCGTTTTCGGTCGTGATTTATTCATTTTGTCCTGCATAAAAATCATTCCGAATGACAACAATAAAAGGGAAAAAACAAGCGAAAGCAGGGATAGTTTGATTAAGGGAGTAAATCATCAGGTCGTTGAGGTTACCAAACCGACCTGTGAATATTTTGAACGTGTTATATTCTTCGTTAAGCCCGAGTTTTCTCAGGTAAGCGAGGGAACGCTCAGAGAACGGGCGGGAAAAATCGCAGGAGAAACGGGTGCACCGCCGCCGACAAAGCTGAAACGTAACAGGTTGATTATTGCCGTAAAGCTTGCGGTTTCCGCAATTTCAGGAGCGGCCGTTGCATTGGCGATCAGTCGATTCATATTTTAAAAAGCTAATCTGACGAAGCTTTTAACTTTAAGAGCAATATCGTATATTTTAATTATGCGATGTTGCCTTATTTTTTTGCCGATTTGCAAAAGTCCGCCATACAGCATTTTTCACAGGCAGGACGCCTTGCAACGCACACGGCTCTGCCGTGGAGGACACAGCGATGACAAAAATCATTGCTTTCCTCCGGCGGAAGCAGTTTACGCAACGCTGTTTCAACCTTAAAAGGATCTTTTGTCTCGACAAGACCGAGGAGGTTGCTTATACGAATAAGGTGAGTGTCGGCAACAACGGCAGGCTTGCCGAATATGTCGCCGCAAATCAAATTTGCCGTTTTCCTGCCGACTCCCGGCAGAGAGGTCAGATCCTCAATGTTGTCCGGAACCATGCCTCCAAAATCGGAAAGAATTTTTTGCGCCATGCCGATAATGTCCTTAGCCTTGGTGCGATAAAAGCCGCATGAGCGGATAATCTCCTCAACATCGGCAACGTCAGCCTCGGCAAATGCTTCGACCGTAGGATATTTTTCAAAGAGTGCAGGCGTAACGATATTCACACGAGCGTCCGTGCACTGGGCAGAAAGTCTCGTCGCAACAAGAAGCTGAAAATCATTTTTATAATTCAGAGAGCAAATTGCGTCGGGATACTCTTTTTTGAGAGCCTCAACACAAAGCAGGGCTCTTTGCTTTTTTGTCATAACCTCACACCTTCCCTGAAAGGTAAAATTCCGTTAAATGAATTGATTTTTGCAGCAAATTGCCGCCGAGGGATTTAAAATGCTTTGATCGGCGGAAATTTAAAATATTATACTACATTATTTAACTAAAATAAAGGGCTTTGTGGATAATTCAGCGGTATTTTTGAACCGTGAACGGTGGCCGAAAAAAAGTGAAGTTAATCCTCGGTTATTGCTTTTTTATCGTTTTCAAATTATATTTATAACATGAAAAAGAAATTCAGCCGTCAAATGTAAAATAATTCCAAATATATTGAGATTTCCCGACAAATGCGTTATAATAAATTGATTTATTATACTCACAAGGGGGAATTATGTGAGCGGAGAAAAACTGAACAATAAGTTCCACTGGGGATTTGCGCTTATCCTCGTTACAATATTTCAAGTGTTGACCGGAACAGTGGTAATAACCGCCAACGGTTTCAACAGCACTCTGTTTGCTATCTTTGCAGGTTATATTCTTCTTGAATGGGCTTATTTTATCATTGCTTCTATTTTTTGCGGACAGAATAACTTTGAGCTTGAGATAATCGGTTTCCTCTTCTCGGGCATCGGTCTGACGAATGTTGCCACAGTTGATAACGACTATGCGCTCAAACAGATCGTTGCCATTGCGCTCGGACTGATTCTGTTTATCTTCATGCTCGCGGTTATGCGCCGCACAGATATCGTCATGAAGCTGCGAATGCCCGTTGCCTTTGCGGCGGTCGGACTGCTCGTCGCCAACCTTGCGCTTGCAAAATATACGAACGGTGCGCTTAACTGGATCACAATAGGCGGCATATCAATTCAGCCGTCCGAATTTGTCAAGCTTGCGTTTATCTTTGTCGGAGCGGCGTCGCTGGACAAGCTTCAAAGTGCACGAAGCCTTACTAAATATCTTATATTCTCCTTCGGCTGCGTCGGTGCGCTTTTCCTCATGAAGGACTTCGGTACCGCATTGATTTTCTTCTTCACCTTTATAGTAATTGCATTCATGCGCTCGGGTGACGTCAGAACGATTGCACTTGTATGCGTTGCGGCTTTACTCGGCGCAATAATGATTGTATATTTCAAACCGCATGTTGCCGCCCGATTCAAGGCATACCGTCATATCTGGGAGCTTATCAACGACGAAGGTATGCAGCAGACGAGAACTCTTATTTATTCGGCAAGCGGCGGTCTTTTCGGTCTCGGAATAGGCAAGGGTATGCTGAGAAATGTTGTTTTTGCCTCGACCGACCTTGCATTCGGAATGATATGCGAGGAATGGGGCATGATAGTCGGTCTGACTATAGTTATCACATATGCTTTTATTCTTCTTTATGCAATCAAGGTTGCGAGAAACACCCGCTCGGCTTTCTATGCAATCACAGCTTGCGCGGCGGCAGGACTTTTACTGTTCCAGACAAGCCTGAATATTTTCGGCGTAACGGATATACTTCCGTTTACGGGAGTTACTCTTCCGTTCATCAGCCGAGGCGGATCCAGCGTTATCTCCTCATGGGGCATGCTTGCGCTGATAAAATCGGCAGATATCAGAACCTACCCGAAGCTTTCCAAGACTATACTCCCCGATCATCCGCTTTATCCGCCCAATATAATGATAGGCAAGAGATCCAAGCGAAAGGTATATGTTCCGCCGGTTGTTGAGCAGTCGGTCAGAGTCAAAAGCTCCGCAGCGGATGTGCCTATAAGCAAAAAACGGACACAGCAAGCCGGCAGGGGCGATGTTCCCATAAGCAAAAAGAGAACAACCTCTGCTCAGAATTCAAAGGACATTCCGATATCACGGAAGAAATCCGGGAACGGGAGGGCTAAATAAATGAGAAATACCACAAGACGTGCCTTTGTTCTTTACTTCGTTATAGTTGCATTTTTCTGCGGACTCGGATTCATGATGTACAATTTCTTTGTTCACGGCTCGGAATGGACGTCAAATCTTGTTAATCAGCATATTTATAAAAACGGCGAAATTTCCAGTGCCGGTACGATTTTTGACCGTAACGGAACAAAACTCGTTTATTCGGAGGACGGTGTACGAATTTATAACGATGACAAAACAATTCGCAAAGCCATGCTTCATGCTGTCGGTGACAATTCATCTTTCATCGCAACCGGAGTTCAGTATGTTTACAGTTCAAAGCTTTCGGGCTACGACTTTGTGAACGGTGTTTACAACCTGAAAAAATATAACAGAGGTAATGACATAAATCTCACCCTCGACGCCGATATATGTAAAACCGCTTACGAAGCAATGGACGGCAGGAAAGGAACCATAGCCGTTTACAATTACAAAACAGGCGCTATGGTCTGCATGGTTTCAACACCTTCATATGATCCTCAGAACAAGCCGGACGATATTGACGAAAATTCCGATGAATATGAGGGCGTTTACCTCAATCGCTTTGTTTCGGGTCTGTACACCCCCGGCTCCATATTTAAAGTCGTTACCGCTATCAGTGCGATTGAAAATATTCCCGACATATATTCACAGACCTTTGAGTGCACGGGCGAATATGCAACAGGCGACGGCAAAATCATATGCAGCGGTGTTCACGGCACCGTCGATTTTGAGGAAGCACTTAACCATTCCTGTAACTCCGCTTTTGCACAGATTGCAATTCAGCTCGGTCAATCAAAGCTGATGCAGACAGCAGGAGAGCTCGGCTTCAACACCAAAGAGGACATGGATCAGATAACCGTTTCCGCAAGCCGCTTTGACGTCAGTAAAACCACAAAAACCGACCTTGGCTGGGCAGGTATAGGTCAGTACACCACAATGGTAAATCCCTATCATATGCTCACAATAATGGGAGCAATTGCAAACAACGGCGTTGCAACAAAGCCGTATTTTGTTCAAAACATGGTCTCCCCCGACGGCAAGATCAACGTTATCGGAAAAACCGCCGTAAACAAAACCGTAAACATAACTCCCGAGATAGCGGCACAGATGAAAAAGCTTCTTCGTTCAAACGTTGTGAATTATTATTCCGATTCAACCTTCCCCGGGCTCAAGATGTGCGGAAAGACGGGCACCGCAGAGGTTGAGGGCGGCTCACACGCATGGTTTGTCGGCTTTTCTCAGCGTGAGGACGCACCGTACGCCGTTATCTGCGTTGTTGAAAAATCCGGATCGGGTCTCTCGGTTGCCGGCGAGGTCGTGAACGAGGTCATGCAGGAGGTCTGCAATTAACACAACATGTTGTGAGTAAAGAAACAAACTATACTAAAACAAAAAAATTATTAAAATATTTTTATGAAAAAGTGAATATATTTCTAAAGAAGAACTATAAAAATCTTTTTCGTGCTATTATAATAAAAAAGCGAAGTGTTCCCTTCGCAAAATAAAAAGCATGAAAATGCAAAAAACAAAAAGGAGAGATTTTTTCATGAAAAAATTCTTAGCAATTCTTCTCTCGGTTATCATGCTCTTCACGCTTGGCGTTGCAGCATTTGCCGAAGGCGAAAACGTAAACGAGGGTATGCCTAAAGATACACCTAAGCAGGCAGGCAAGGTTGTTTTCTCAATCCAGAATACATACATTGAGCCCTCAAAAGAGTATTCGATCCCAATCATCATGAAGTCAGATTATCTTGAGAAGGTTCCTGAAAACGCAGAAACTTTCTATTTCGGATTCTCAGGCATCAGCTTCTCAACAAGCGAGAAGGATATTGTTGAGATTAAGAACATCAGATTCTCTGATAAAATTGCTGCTGATGATCAGCTTGTTGTCAACCAGGTAGATCTTGAGAACGGCATGGACGGTTCATTGGCTTTCAAGATCAAGAAGGCTGATTTCAACAAGTTCTTCTCAACATCCGACGAAGGTATCGTTATCGGCTATATTGACGTTGTTACAACCGAGGATGTTCCCGAGGAGTACAACAAGGACTTCGGCAGAATCGTATTCTTCCCGTATTTTGACCTTTACTCAGAAGATGACGAAGGCAATCCGAACGGTTGTGTTGCAGATCCTAATGCATCGGGCTGCTCTGTAGGCTATACAGATGCAGAAGGCAACTTCACAGGTATTTTCCTTAACGAATCCGAGAATGATGAAATCGTTCTTGATACAGCATGCTTCTATCATGCACCTTATGTTCCTACATGGCAGGAAAGACTTAAGGTTTGGGGCAAGGCTCAGGGTCACCTCATCGTTAGCTTCTTCATCACAATTCTTGAAGTTCTCGATTCATTGCTTACAAAATAAATAAATCATATTGGTTTTTGAAGGACGGTTTAAGCCGTCCTTCTTTTTTTGCTCTCTTTTGAAAATTCATAAAAATGTGCTTTATTTTATCGGCATTATAGAGTATAATAAATATATTATTTCGAGAAATTCTTATTAACAAGGAGACAGACCGATGGTTGACCTTATAAAAAGAAATACACCGAGAATTGCGGATCAGTTTCTGCTGAAAACAATTGAGTCCGATAACGGATATGATTGTTATGAAATTTATTCCGAGGACAAAAAAGTTGTGCTCGCCGGAAATTCACCGCTGAGTCAAGCAATGGCCTATTACGACTATCTCGGCAAGTATCACGGCGTTGTTATAACAAGCGGAGATTATGATATTTCAACGATCTCCTCCGCTCCCCTGCCCGAGAAAAAAATCAGCCGAACAATAAAGAAAAAAATCCGTGCCATGACAAGCTATGAATCGTTTTCGCTCAACGGCAATTTTCGCGGCTTTGACCGCTGGGAAAAAGAGATTGACTTTATGGCTATGCACGGCTTTAACCGTGCGCTTCAGCCTGTCGGCTTTGACGGCGTACTTTTCAGAACGTTGACCGATATCGGCATGCCCGAGAATTTCTGTCTTGAATTTTCCTCCGGCCCTGCATTTTTAATGAACCAGCTCACGGGCAACATCGCCGGAACAAATTCAGTCAACAGCAAAGAGTATCTTGAGAGAAAAATCACCGTCGGCAAGCTTATAAGTGACCGTGAAAGAAGTCTCGGGATTGAACCGATTTTTCCTGCGGCAATTCCGAGTGTTCCTTTCAGCCTCAGAAAAAAGTATATCAAGATGGACATTTTTAAAGCTCCGATGTGGTACAATTTTCCTCCTATTTTTTTCATCAGACCGAAGAATGCTTTTTTCTCTGTCTTTAATAAAAAATTCCTGACAATTCAGCGTGAAGCGCTCGGCGAGACACACAGCTATATCTTTGAGGGCGTATACGAATCGGATAAAAAAGGCTACAATTCTCATCTTGCCGACCTCGGTAAAGCCCTCGAAGAAATGCTCGGCGAATTTGATGCGGAAGCCGTCTGCTATCTGCACACAAGCTCAATAAATGCCGACTTTTTCAAAAACTGTTCGGGAGACAGATACATTTTTCTTGACAACTGTGAAATGAGCAAAAGCTCCGATATTCTGAACGGTCGGAAGTGCATTCCCGAGATAAGCGGCAACCGTTACGGCAGAACGGGCATTTACGGCAATGTGCAAAAACTTTGCGATAATCCGTTTGCCAATTCCGAGCTCGGCGGCGCTCTTTCATTTGATACTTTTGACATTAACCCGGTTTATTGTGCGGCTGCATTAAAAGCTATCACTACTGACGACAATTTTGACCGCGACGAATTCATCAGGGATTTTTGTGCCAAAAGATACAAGACGGAGTCTTTCACCGATGACATTATTTCCCTCATTGACCTTTGCTCAAGCGACGAGTGTACAGGCTCGATAATCTGCGCCCGTCCGTGCACAAACGTCAAGCATACCGCACCGTACGATACAATGGAACGGGACTATGATTTTCACAAGCTTTATCCGATCGCCCGAAATATTGCCGGCTCCGATGACAAAAAAATTGACGCAATGCGTGCCGATCTTCAATCAATTGTCCGTCAGTTTTTGTCCGACCTCGCTTACCCTGTTTACATTAAGGCAACTGAATTTTTCAAAGAGAAAAATGTCAGAAACTTTGAACAGGCAAGCAATCTTTTTCTTGAAATTTGCGAGGACATCGACCGCCTTCTGAGGACGAGAGAAGAAACGAACTTCTGCACAAAATATCTTGAGGCGCAGGAACTCGGAAGCAGTCAGGAAGAAAAGGAATCCTTGCAAATAAACTTCCTTTTGCTCCACACAATCTGGGGACCGTTCGATCATTCGATTCTCTATGATACGGTTTGGAACGAGTGGGGCGGACTGGTGAAGGATTATTATGAGGCACGATGGCATATGTACTACCGTTCGCTCGCCGCATATTTTGACAATCCGAAAAAACTCAAGGACAATTCAAAAAAGCAGCCGCTTGACCGCAACGAATACAACGGCTCATATCAGGCAAAACGACTTGCTCTTTTTGAAAACAACTTCCTCGAAAATTATATTCCTCGCAAAAACGGAATCGGTGAGGAGGACACCGTGGAAGTGGCAAAAGAATTGCTTGAAAAATATTCAGAAGTTTATACACAGTTTTAAGGAGAACCTCAATGAAAAATATTCCGAATTTAATTACCGCTCACATTGACGAAGTGGCGGGAAAATTAAAAAAATATCCGAAGCTTGAAAAGCTTTACCGCAACTGCTACCCTAACACGCTTGAGACAACGGCGGAAATTCTTCCCGACGGTTCAACATTTCTTTACACAGGCGATATTCCTGCAATGTGGCTCAGAGACTCCACGGCTCAGGTTACGCATTATCTTCCGCTGACTAAGAACGACCCCGAGATCCGTTCGATTATCCGAGGTCTCATAGTTCGTCAGCTTGCTTACATAAGAATCGACCCTTATGCCAATGCATTCAACATTGAGAAGAACGGCCACGGTCACACCGACGATTTGCCGCTCAACGATCCGTGGGTTTGGGAGCGTAAATATGAAATCGATTCGCTCTGTTACCCGTTCAGACTCGCATATCTCTATTATAAAGAGTCCGGCGATAAGACTATAATTGATGACGATTTCATCAAAACCGCTAAGACCGTTGTTGATCTTTGGATAACCGAACAGCGTCATTTTGAAAAATCGCCGTACAAATTTCAGCGCTTCGGCTGTCGATGGATCGACACCCTCCATAACGGCGGCATGGGCTATCCCGTTAATTTCACCGGCATGACATGGAGCGGCTTCCGTCCGAGCGACGACAGTTGTACATTCGGCTATCTTATCGCTTCAAATATGTTTGCCACTGTTGTTCTCGGATATATTGATGAGATTTTCACCGAGATGAATATTGAAGATGCGGATTTTCTTGCAAAGGTTCGAAATCTTCGTGAAGAAATTGAGTACGGAATCAATACCTACGGCACCGTTATTCACCCGAAATACGGCAGGATTTTTGCCTGTGAAACGGACGGCTTCGGTAATCATGTTCTTGCCGATGACGCTAATATTCCAAGCCTTCTCAGCGCTCCGTATCTCGGCTATTGTGACGTAAATGACCCTGTTTATATAAACACAAGAAGATTTATTCTCAGCAATGATAACCCGTTCTATTACACAGGCAAGGCAGCTTCGGGTGTAGGCAGTCCCCACACGCCGCACGGCTTCATCTGGCACATTGCTCTTTCGATGCAGGGCTTAACCTCAACCGACCCGAATGAGATTAAAAAGCTCATTGAAACGCTCGTAGCGACAGACGCAGACACAGGCTATATGCATGAGGGCTTCAATGCCGACGATGCGACAGCCTTTACCCGTCCGTGGTTTGCATGGTCGAATTCAATCTTCGCAGAGTTTATCGAGTCTGCCCTTGATAAAGGAATTATCTAAATTCAAGGCAATGCCGCACAATTGCGGTGTTGCCTTAATATATGCACGAATAAACCCCGCCGGAATTTTCCGACGGGGAATCTTTGTTTAAGCTATAAGTTACGGCATGTTTACATAGTCGAGCGGATCGACTGTTTCGCCGTTATATCTGACCTCAAAGTGAAGATGCGGTCCCGTTGACCAGCCGGTGCTGCCGACTCGGGCAATAATTTGACCTCTTGAAACATACTGTCCCTGCGAAACAAGAAGCGCACTGCAATGGCCGTAGAGGGAGGTATATCCGTCGCCGTGGTCAATTATAATATAGTTGCCATAGCCCGTGCCGCTCTCGCTCTCAAGCGATGAAAGAATAACCGTACCTGCTCTTGTCGCAACAATGTTCTTGCCGTAAGCTCCGCTCATGGAAACATCTATACCGCTGTGGTATCTCCAGTCGCCGTCAAGCGGATGATAACGGTAGCCATAATATGATGTGAGGTAAACTCCGTCATAAGGCAATGGCCATGCCCAGCCCGAGGAGCTGACGTTTGAATTCATACTGCCGGCGTTAGAGCCGCCCGATGATGAGCCGCCGCTTGAACCCGAGGAGCTCTGGTTGGCTTTTCTGATAGCTTCCTTGATTTCTTTGTCAAGTCTCGACATTTCAGAATTATACTCATCAATCGAAACCCTGAGTTCCTTTGTCTGAGCATTCAGCGCATTGAGCTTTGCTTCAACCTCTTCGGTCTTCTGCTTGATAACGTTCTGATTTGCCGTCAACGTGTCTTCCGTGGACTGCAAGTCGCTTCGTTTTGCTTCAAGCTCCGTCTTTTCCTTTTGGAGCGCTGCCTTCTTGACTTCAAGCTCCTTTTGCATTTTTTCAATAGAAGCTATTTCCTTATTGAGCTTATCAACAAGATCCTGATCGCTCTCCGTCACACGTTTGAACATTTCGAGACGGTTAAGAAAGCTTGACATATCCGACGAAGAAGTGAAAATCTCAAGCACCGAGGTCTCGCCTGCCATGTAATTTGCTCTCATTCTATCACAGAAAAGCTTAACGGTGTCTTTAATTTCCTGATCCTTTGCGGCAATCTCTGCGTCAAGCTTTGCGATCTCGGAATTGAGCGAAGATATCTTCTTTTCGGTTGCATCAATATCCTCGGTTATGAGATCTTTTTGCGCCGTTATGTTCTCACGCTCCTGATTAAGCTTTTGAAGCTGAACATTGAGCGCGGAGACAATTTTTGACTGATCCGCCTGCTGACTTTCAAGCTCTTTTACTTTCTGCTCGCTCTCCGCCACCTTGTCTTCAATGTCGGAGTACTCGCCTCTCAAATCGCTAAGCGTCTTCGCCTGCGCTTTTGGCGCATACGACATGAATGACACAAAGACAAGAGCCGTACTCATAAGCAGTGCAATTATTTTATTCAGTTTCTTCATACACAACTCCTCCACGTTCCTTGAGATACTTCTGTATGGAAATAAGACTTCCTATTCCGCCGGAAACAATACCTATGGCAAGGAAAGCAACAAGAAGGTATACCACATAATCGGTAAACGGTACAATTGTAAAGCCCCTGCTTACCATTGTAAGCATTTGGGTAACCGTTGACTGAAGCGCTCTGTAAACGCCCCAAACGATTGCCAGGGAGAGAACTCCCGAAATTGCGCCGAGAACCATACCTTCAACCATGAACGGCCAACGGATGAACCAATTCGTCGCGCCGACTGATTTCATAATATTTATTTCAAGTCTTCTGCTGTACATTGTGATGCGAACGGTGTTCGCAATGATGAACAGCGATATTAGAAGCAGAACGGCAATTACACCGATGCTTACATAAAAAATCGTACGTCTGATTCTGACAAGTGTCTGTGCAATATCTCTGTTGTCTCGAACCGAATCAACTCCGTCAAGCTTTTGCAGCTCGGAAACGGTACTGTCAAACTTGGTCATATCGCTGACAGAAACCTTAAAAAGATCCGGCAAGGGATTATCAACGCCCTTAAAATATGTTGCATCCGTGCCAAGTTCTTCAAGCTGCTTCTTAAATGCCGTTTCCTTGTCAACAAACTCGCACTTTTTTACATTCTGCATAAGTGTGATTTTTTCCTGCAGTTCAGTTATGCCCTCGCCCTGAACCTCGTCCTTGAGATAAACCATGACAACGTTCTGACTTTCAATCTCGGCCATAACGTTGTTGACATTGACTATAACCATAAATGCCGCACCCATCATAACAAGGCATGACATCAAAACGGCGATTGAAGCAATGGACATAAGGTGGTTAACTCTGATATTTCTGAAGCCCTCTTTTGTAAGATAGCCTAATCGTCCTCTTTTTCTCACTGATCCTCACCGTCCTTTTCCGAATCCTGTTCAATGTAAATACGGTAAGAATCATTGTCGCTTATAATAGCGTCAAGGAAATCCTCGTCAACCTTTTCTTCTTTTTTATCCTCAGTATTTGTCTTTTCTTCCTTTGAAGAATATTTTTCCTCAATGGTCTGCTTTTCAAGGTTAAGGTGTGCCGCAGACTGAACCGGCAGCTCGCCGTTTTCAATCATTCCGTCGGCTACAACCTCGCCGCTTTCAAGCGTTATGACTCGCTTGTCAAATTTCTTGACAAGGTCATGTGCATGAGTAACCATTATAACTGTTGTGCCTGCCTCATTGAGTCTCGTGAGAAGCTCAACAATTTCCAACGACATCTGCGGATCAACATTACCTGTAGGCTCATCGGCGATAATTATATCCGCGTTATTTGCAAGCGCACGTGCAAGAGCAACCCTTTGCTGCTCGCCGCCCGAAAGCTCGTTAGGATAGTTTCTTGCCTTTGCGGAAAGACCGACAATATTTATAACATAGGGAACACGTTTTCTGATATCCTTCTCCCTTGCACCGACAACTCTCATCGCAAACGCAACGTTATCGTAAACGGTCATAGTCGGAATAAGGCGAAAATCCTGGAAAACAATTCCCATGTTTCTGCGAAAATACGGAATTTTCTTTTTCTTCATCTCGTTGAGATTATAGCCCTTGATGACTATAGTTCCCGATGAAGGAACCTCCTCGCGCATAATAAGCTTGAGGAATGTACTCTTTCCCGCTCCCGATGCTCCGACGACGAAAACGAACTCACCCTTGTCAATATGAATATTAACATTGTGCAGAGCCTTGGTTCCGTTGTCGTAAACCTTGGATACGTTTTTAAAATCAATCATGTTATCTGTCCTTAGTTGTATCAGTATTTGATCGGATTTGCGTCAAGATATCTCTTTACCATGAGTGCGACTTTGAATACGATAGCGTCGTCAAACTCACGAAGGTCGAGACCCGTGATCTTTTTAATCTTCTCAAGACGATAAACAAGAGTATTTCTGTGGACAAAGAGCTTCCTTGATGTCTCACTGACGTTGAGGTTATTCTCAAAGAACTTCTGAATCGTGAACAGAGTTTCCTGATCGAGACTCTCAATTGAGCCGCGCTTAAATACCTCACGAAGGAAAAGCTCGCAAAGCGTTGTCGGCAGCTGATAGATAAGACGGGCAATGCCGAGACTGTCATAGCTGACGATAGTTTTTTCGTTGTCAAATACCTTGCCGACCTCAAGAGAGATCTGCGCTTCCTTAAAGGAGCGTGCAAGCTCCTTGATGCCTGCAACCGTTGTGCCGATACCGATAACGGAATGAACATAAAGCTCGGTCGAAAGTGAATCGGCAATTGAGCGTGCAAGCTTTTCAAGATCCTTGGATTCTATGTTGCTCTTAACCTCCTTGACAAGTGCAATATCGGTCTCGTTGATACTTACAACGAAATCCTTGGACTTGTCCGGGAAAAGATTCTGAACTATGTCATAGGCGGAAACATCTGTCTGGTTCGGGATTCTGATAAGAAGAACCGCACGGGTGGCGTCGTTGTTAAAGCGAAGCTCACGAGCCTTGAGATAGATATCTCCGGGAAGAATGTTGTCAAGAATAACATTCTTTATAAAGTTGTTTCTGTCATATTTCTCGTCGAAATACTGCTTGAGATTGCTCAAAGCAACTGCGCTGATATTGGTATATTTCTCTGCAAGCTCGTCATCACCGTCAACAAAAACCGCATACTCGGGGTGAATCTGATTGCCGAAGGTCTTGTATGTGCAGCCGTCAACAACACATGCTTCCGTGTCCATAAAAACGCTGGCTGCAGCCGTGGGCACTACCTCGCCGATTCTTCCAAGCTCGCTGCACGAAATAATTGTGCCTGTTTCATCAATGATACCAATTGATCTGTCGATCGCGCTCCTCATCTGATGAATGACTCCCTGAAAAAGTCTGTTTGACATAAAATCTCTCCTCACGATTGTTTTTCACATCATACTTCGCATTTCAAATGGTTTTAGGCATGTTTATACAAAATGCCAACCTAAACATATACATTTTACACAATTTCAAAGAATATTTCAACCCTTTTAAGCATATTTTTTGAAAAATCTTTTCAAAACAGACGTAAATCAACGGATATTTTATAAATAATGCCCAAAGTATTCCTTTTTTTGCCGTCATTATGACTTGTGTAAAATCACCAAATATTGATTTAAAACGTCAAAAACATACCCCTGTATACAATATTTTGGAAAACTGTTGTCATTTTCACCAATGGCAAAAGGAGTCCGCGACTTTCGGTCGGAACCCCTTTTGTTGTTATAAATTATTCAAAAAGCGAACTGCATCAATATCCGCTACCGAAGAACTGGCCCCAATCGTATCCGCCCTGAGCCTGGCTCTCGGTTGTTGTCTCAGTCTCGGACGAGTTACCCTTGTCCTCTACAAGTGTCGCTTCAACGGTGAATGTATCAACCGAGTAGTCTGAATTGATCCTGCAAAGCTCAAGCTTGAGCTTATCTCCAACCTTGCCGTTTTCAATTTTATCAAGAAGAACATCGGCTGTGTCAAGCTTCTCGCCGTCAACCGCCGTGATAAGATCGCCGACCTTTGCCTTGCTGTTTGCAAGTGAGCTGTCGGAATTGATCGAAGCGATAACAAGAGAACCGCTCGGTAAATTCTTGAGCTTAACTACCATAGCATACTGCTGATATTTTTCTGCTGCGGCATAGGAGATGCCGAGCTTCGGTCTGTCTGTAACATAACCGTTGGCGATGATATCATCAATAATTTGCTTAGCGTCGGAGATCGGAATTGCGAATGCCATTCCCTCATAGCCGGTGCTTACAATCTTTGAAGAGTTAATACCGATAACCTGACCGTATTCATTCATAAGAGCGCCGCCCGAGTTACCCGAGTTGATAGGTGTTGTGTGCTGAATACATTTCATCTCGTAGCCGCTCTCGCTGCTGATAGGTCTGTCGATAGCGGAAACCATGCCCTTTGTAAAAGAACCGAAGAATTCGGAGCCGCCCGGGTTACCGATAGCATAAACGGTCTGTCCCTTTTTCAGGGTTGTCGAATCGCCGAACTCAGCGGCGGTAAGACCTGTTTTGGCAATCTTGATAACGCCGACATCGGTCTTTGAATCATAACCGACAAGAATACCGTCATAGTTGTTGCCCTCGTAGTCCGTAACCGTCATCGTGTAGCCCGAGGTCTTAACGGAGCTGATAACGTGGGCACAAGTTACAATGTAGGTGTATTTCTTTGAGCTGTCCTCGCCCATTATAATACCCGAGCCTTCGCCGACAAGCGAATTTTTTGCGGAAGACGAGAATATAGACTGTGACTGACCGTAAAGTTTAATACCGACATTGAATTTTTCAGCCTTTGCGGCAACCTCTTCGCTGGACGGAACACCCGTTGTATTATTCTTTGCCGTAGGTGTTTCGGAAAGCGTTAGCTGAGTCGAGTCGCTTGATACTTTTGAAGTATCCGCCTTCTTAACCATCGGATAAACTCCGAGAATAACGGCAACGCAAACAACAACTGCGACCAGTGCGATTACAAAGCCCTTAAAGCCCTTGCTTTTTTTCTTCTTTGGAACCTCGTTTACGGTCTTTGCGTACTGCTGACTGTAATAATCATTCTGCGAAGCTCCCGTGCCGTTGTTTGAGCCGTAGCTCTGCGAATTGTACGGGCTGTACGGTGACTCTTTGGGTGTATCATCCACGGTGTCATTGTAACGGCTGAAATCGTTATAATTGTTATTATAGCTCTGCTCATTGTTCCGGCTCGGCTCTGCATAAGCCTTTTCCGTTTCATTCTGCTGAGCATATCCGTTTTCGTCAGTCCGGTTGTTTTCAGCGGCGGACTCGGCAGGCTCCGGATTTCCTTCTGTTCCGTAATATCTGTTTTCGTCACTCATAATAATTCCTCCTGCGCTGTTTATAGGAACTTTTTTGCTTTCTGTTCCTTATGTTGTCTACAAGTATAAGCCCGGGTTTTTACGACGGTTTTTATAAATTGTAAACAAAAATTAAACGTTTGGAAGCCAGAATACAAATTGTGTGTATTCATTCAGCTTGCTTTTGCAGACGATTTGACCACCGTGAAGCTCTACAATGCTCTTTACAAGGTAAAGGCCGAGACCTGCGCCCTTGACATCATAGCTTCTGGACTTATCAATCTTATAAAATCTTTCAAATATTTTGTCCGCTTCCTCACGTTCAATACCTGCACCGCTGTTTTTGATGCTGACAAAAAGCTTTTCCTTGTCATGATAGGTCTTGAACTCTATATATCCGTTCTGCGGCGTGAACTTGACCGCATTATCAATAAGGTTATAGATAACCTGCATCATCATGTCCTCATCGGCGCTGACAATCATACTTTCCATCTTGTCAAGGCCGACAATTTCAATATCTTTATCGTTGATCTTTCTTTCAAATGACAGGAGCGTTTTGAAAATATCTGCGCTGATGTCAAACTGTTTCAAATTTATCTGCATTTCACCCGCTTCAAGCTTGGACATATTCAGCATACCTGTAACAAGCCTTGAAAGACGCTTAACCTCATCTGAAACAATTCGCAGGTAATAATCATACTTGTCTTCGCTTATGGTGCCGTCGAGCATTCCGTCGATGAATCCGCCGATCGACGTCATCGGAGTTTTCAGCTCATGCGAAACATTTGCAACAAAGCTTCTTCGCGAGCTTTCAAGTGCAGAAAGCGACATTGCCATTGTGTTAAACGCCTCGGAAAGCTGCGCCACCTCGTCATGTCCCCGAACTCTGACCTTATAGCTGAAATCTCCCTGAGAATAATGCTCGGTCGCAGTTGCCATATCCCTCAGCGGACGTGTAAGCCTGTAGCTGAGATAATAAACGGCAAGGAACGATAAAACCAACGAGAACAACGCAGCAACAAGAAAGATCTGAAGCATCCTTTTGGCATAGCCGTACCAGCTTGAAGTTATCTTCTCGGTCGCTATAACGATTGCAACGGTTTTATTGTTAATTCTAATCGGCGATGCGGCGGTAATCTGAGTTCTTACAAAGGTTGTTCCCAATCTGCCGACCTCCGTATAGTCCTTATCGGTTGCAGCGTCTATAATTGATTGATCTATCTTATATCCGCCGTGAACAACGCAGGCTGCCTTTGAATCAAACCTGAAGCGGTCGCTCATCATTTCTTTGCAAACGACAACCTCGCCGTTCATATTGATAATAAAAATATCCGCATCAAGCGCCGCCGACATATTATTGATAGTGTTGCAAATCATTGAAAGCGGAGAGATGTCAACCTCCTCTCCGCTGTTGTATTTCCCTGAAAACTGGCTGAGAATTTTCTCCGAGTTTTTGGAAATGATCGTTGTGTTTCGTTCAAGTGTCGAAAGCTGCTCATCATTGCGATATTTGGAAGCAATTCCGAGATACGTTGAGCAGACTATCAGCACGCTGAAAAGACTGACTAAGGTTATAATAGAAAGATATTTGTAAAACAGTTTTTTGTTTTTGGGTTCTTTTCTTAATCTTCTGCCCATGGATCATCAGTCCTTGGTTTCAAATTTATATCCGACGCTCCAAACAGTCTTGATTTCCCATTTGTCGGAAACGCCCTCAAGTTTTTCACGGATGCGTTTAACATGAACGTCAACCGTTCTGCTGTCGCCGTAATAGTCGAAGCCCCAGACCTCGTCAAGAAGCTGATCTCTTGTGAAAACCCTGTTCGGGTTGCTTGCGAGATGATAGAGAAGCTCAAGCTCTTTGGGCGGAGCATCAACCTTTTCGCCCTTTACTCTCAATTCATAATTGGTGAGATTGATTGAAAGATTGTCGTAGGAAACCTGCTTGATATTGTTCTCGGCTTCGGGAGCGGAAGCGTTCGACGTTCTGCGAAGAACCGCTTTGATTCTTGCAAGAACCTCTTTAGCCTCAAACGGCTTGGTGATGTAATCATCGGCACCGAGTTCAAGGCCAAGAACTTTATCAAAAGTTTCACCTTTGGCAGTAAGCATAATTATCGGTTTGTTGGAATATTTTCTGATTTCACGGCAAACCTGCCAGCCGTCAAGCTCGGGCAGCATAATATCAAGAAGCATGAGGTCGGGCTGATGCTCGGCAAAGAGTTTAACCGCCTGCATACCTGTGTTTGCGATTGTAACGCTGTAGCCCTCTTTTTCAAGATAAAGTCTGAGAAGCTCACATATGTTGGTATCATCATCGACTACGAGAATTTTTTCTGTTGCCATAGTAATTCCTCCGTTTCAATAAAACCCTTTAAGGCAACACAAGAAATGTGCGGCGTTGCCTTAATGTTGTCTTTATCTTAATTATACTTTTTAATTTGTCCATTTTGTGAACTAATCAAAAATATTCTTTAAAATACATTTATTTCAAACGTCGTTTTTGACTTGTATTCCTCGCCTGCCCTGAACGTGCACTGCGGGAAATCGGGGTGATTCGGCGTGTCGGGGTAATACTGCGTTTCAAGGCAGAAGCCTGCATGCTGAACAAGCGGAAGTCCGCCCTTGCCGATGACCGAACCGTCAAGGAAGTTGCCCGTATAGAGCTGAACACCCGGGAGGTCGGTATAAACCTTAAGTTGTCTGCCGCTGACAGGCTCATAAACAACTGCGTCCGCTTCGCCCTCAACATGGTCAAGGCAGAAGTTGTGGTCATAGCCTCTGCACATTACGAGCTGAGCATCTCTTTCGTGAATCCTCTTGCCGATTGAGGTCGGATTTGTAAAATCAAACGGCGTGTTGAAAACCGAACGGAGCTGACCTGTCGGTATACTGTCCTCATCGGTCGGTGTAAATCTCTTCGCATTGAGTTTGAGTACATGACCGAGCACATTGCTCATTGCCGAACCGCTGAGATTAAAGTATGTATGATTGGTGAAGTTAATAACCGTATCCTTGTCGCTGACTGCGCTGTATTCGATCACAACCTTGTTGTCCTCGGTGAGAGTATATTTCACCTTGGCGTCCATCTTGCCCTCAAAGCCGCTTGCTCCGTCGGGGCTCAAGTAAGAAAGCTCAACGGCGTTATCGCCTACTGCCTCTGCGTCCCAAACCGCATCGGAAAACTCGCCTGCGCTGTGGAGACATGTCCTGCCTTTTTCATTTCGGGTGAGTTGAACTTTTTTGCCGTTCATCACGAAGGAACCGTTTGCTATTCTGTTGGCATATCTGCCGACAGTTTTACCCTGATAGTCCGTAAAATTAAGATGACCGTAAAGGCTGTCAAAGCCGACTGTGATATCGTTAACTCTGCCGTATTTATCGGGAGTGTATAACGCCTGCAGCGTTGCACCGAGCGTAATCACCTGAAGAATAATTCCGTTTGAATTTTTTACCGTGAAAAGCCTGACTTCTTTTCCGTCGGGCATATTTCCGAAAAAAGAAACATTAACTGACATAAATAAAATCTCCTATCAATTTGTTACATTGTATCCGACGGCGAAAGAAAAACATGAAGAGGAAGCCACTGCTGAACATTCGCAGGAAAAGCCTCTCTGTCCGCCGAAAGATTTGAGAAAAATGCTCTTGTGGCGGCATGGTGACTCAGTTCATATTCCGCCTTGCCGTCAAATTTTTCGACCTTAACTTTATTGTCAAGCACCTCTATGCGAAGCTTTTCGTCGCCGTATTTGCCATGGACAAGTACGGTAAGCACACCGTCGCAAAGCTTTGAGTACTTAGTTTTTGCACCGAGATAAGCTCTGATAACCTTTTCAAAATTATAGATAAGAATCATCTCACAGCCTTCAACATTGAAGCCGTCAGAATTCTCTGTAAAGAATTTAATCTTCTCAGTCTCAAACGGAGCAACGACAAATCCGACTTGAAACGCTTCCGTCTTTTCCATAACCGCGGCAACAAGATTCGGATAATATTTCGGGTTAATAACACCGAATTCATTGACGTTACTCTTTGTATAATCCATCACAAAGTATCCGACAAAAACGCCGTTATCCTTGAGAATATATGGGCAATCCCTCCACGAACAGAGAACGTCAAAGCAGCTCTCCGGACTTCTGTTTGACCTTATCGTAAGCTTCGAGCAAATCTTTTCGATATTCTCAATACTTTCGGTATCGTTAGAATCAAGCTTTTCAACTTCAAGTCCGCAGGGCATGGCTTTAAGTGAATGTCTGTAGGCACTTCGGCTGAAATTGAAGCGGTAGGAAGTTCCCGAAGACTCAAATCCGAAATAGCCGTAACGCTGTCGCTGACCGCCGAGATAAGCGACGTCAACACCGTTTTTTCTCATATCTTCAACCGAAAGCTCCATGAGCTCGATCATATAGCCCATTGATCTGTAATCTTTTCCGACAGCAACATTGCCGATGCAGCAAGCTTTAATTTGTTCATCACCGACCGTCATGTCATTATAAAAGCTGCCGATTGCGGAACGAAAATTGCCGCTCTCGTCCTTGACAACAAAATTATTGTACGCCGGCCTGTATTTATCCTTATAGCATTTCGGAAGCAGGCTGAGAAAATCTCTTCCTTCGGGGTCGTCTGTGAAAAAAACTTCATTGAGAAAAGCAATCAGTCTTTCGTTTTCCTCATCATTTCCCCTGCCGTAATATAGGTTGTTTGCCATAGCTTTATATCCTTTCGATTTTAAATCAATATCCGCTTGCTTCCTCGTTTTTAACAAGCTTGACTATTCTGCTTGTACCGAGCCTGTCCGCGCCGAGTTTTATAAAATCCTCGGCATCGGCAAGAGAAGCAATTCCGCCGGCCGCTTTAATTTTTGTGTCGCCCGTAACGTATTTTGCAAAAAGGGCAACGTCTTCTCTCGTTGCTCCTGCGGTTGAAAAGCCGGTCGATGTTTTTATGAAATCTGCTCCCGATTCGGATACAATCTCACACATCTTTTTCTTTTCGTCATCAGTCAGCAGGCAGGTCTCAATAATAACCTTGAGAAGCTTGCCGCGGCAGGCAGCCTTGACCGCATTTATTTCATTAAGGGTAAAATCATACTTTTTATCTTTAAGGGCGCCGATATTTATCACCATGTCAATTTCTTCTGCACCGTTTTTAACCGCGTCCTCTGCTTCAAAGCATTTAGCCGCAGTTGTGGAATATCCGTTCGGGAAACCGATAACCGTGCATACAGGAATTTTTCCGTCAACATATTCTGCGGCGTCCTTAACATAGCTCGCCGGAATGCAAACCGATGCGCAGCCGTATTTTATGCCGTCGTCGCAAATCTGCTTGATTTCCTCCCACGTTGCCGTCTGAGAAAGCAAGGTGTGGTCAACCTTTGAAAGTATACTCTTAATATCCATATTTTTTCCTTTCGTTATGAAACTACCTCACCCGTCTGAGCGTTGACAAGATTCTGGAACAGCGCCACCTGAGTGGCAGAAACGAACTTATCCTCGTGTAAGCTGCCGAAAAACCAGCACTTAAAATCACAGTTCGCACTCAGCTCCTGAAGATAGGCATTGAGGCCCGAAACCGTAAGCGGTTCATTATCTTTCAGCCGCAGAAAATTCTTAATCTTCTGCGAAGGTTCATGAGTAATCATATAATCGACCTTATATTTGCAGCGTTCAAGATTCTCCGCGCCTTCTCGCATTTCCTCCTGAGTCGGAATCTCTGCTCTTGACCATGTGTCGTGGTCAACTCTCATATCTATATCGGGGCTTTCTCCGCCGCCCATGGCAAAGTATTTCTCACCCTCTATTTCAAAGATCTGTCCCCTCATAAGATGATATATATTGTCCCTGATCTTATGCGCCTTGCCTCCGGCGAAATTAACGACGGGATATCTCGCAATCAAATCAAAATTCTCATGGGTTCCGTCAACAAAAAGAATTTTATATTTCTTTTTGCCGAGCTTGTCGAGAATTTTTTTCTCCTTTGAGTCGCCGCGCCATATAAATCCGAAATCTCCGCAGACAATAAGCGTGTCGCCCTCTTTTATATTCTTGAATTTTTTCTGAGAAAAGAGAGCATAGTCACCGTGCATATCTCCGGTTACATAAACCATTGTCAGATCACTCCCCAAAATGTGATAAATTTTTTAAAAATCATGTTTATTTTTATAGCCTAATCTGTTATAATACTTTTAAGGCAATTCCGCCCGATTGAGGCGCACGCCTTATGCAATCCATGATTACATAAAATACACGATTACACAATATATAATACTACAAGTTCGGGTGTCTTGTCTATGAAAAAATTTATAATTTTTATATGTTGTACGGCTTTAATTCTTACCTCGGCGGTTTTACCTGCCTCAGCCGCAGATTATACGGAAGATGTTACTCTTTATTCTCAAATTGACTTGCTTATCAACCTTGACAGCAATACCGTTATCATTGACAAAAATGCAGATCGTCAAGCCGACCCGTCATCACTGACGAAAATTATGACCGCTCTCGTCGTGCTGCAGAACGAAAAGGATCTCAGCAAAAAAATCACTGTTTCCGGATCGTCACTTGAAAGTCTTTACGGCACAGGCTGCATCATGTCCGGACTTCAGGACGGCGAGATCATCAGCGTTTATGACTTGCTCTGCTGCCTGCTCATTCCGAGCGGAAATGACGCAGCCCTTGTTCTCGCAAACGAGTACGGCAAGGGTATACCGAATTTCGTTAAAAAAATGAACGACACAGCCAAAAAGCTCGGCTGTACAAAGACAAAATTCACCAACCCTCACGGACTTGACGACATCAATCAGAAATCCACGGCAAACGACATTGCAAAAATCACACAGGCGGCAATGAAATATTCCGTCTTTGAGACGATAGTCAAGATGCTGACCTATGACCTTCAAAAGACAAACAAAAACGAGGAACGCACGATAGTCAATACCAACTACATGCTCAACTACGGATTTCCCGATTACTACTATGAAAACGCAAAAGGAATAAAAACCGGTTCCAGCAATGCCGAAGGCGAAAGCATTGTATCCGTAGCCTCAAGGGACGGTTACAGCTACATGGCAATTGCCCTCGGCGGACCTTATAAGGACACCGACGGTGATAATGATACTGAAAATCAAGCGATTCTCGACGCAGTCAGAATGTTTGAATGGGCATTTGACAGCCTCAGCTATGAAATCGTCACAAAGGAAGCACAGTTCGTCACCACGGTTCCGGTCAACTATTGCTGGGATATGGACAGTGTCAGACTGGTTGCAAAGAATGAAGTTCTTGCCCTTGTCCCGGAGGGCAACGGTTCCGAAAGCGTAAGCTTTGAACCGATTGATATGCCGGAAGCTCTTGATGCGCCGTTTAAAAAGGGCGATACGGTCTGCAAAGCCAAAATAATGTTCGCCGAACGTCAAATAGGAACAGTCGAGCTTGTTGTCGCCGAAAATGCTAACATGAGCATGCTTCTCTATCTTAAAGCGGCACTCAAAAGGATGACGGCAAGCACGGTATTTAAAATATTGGTTGTAGTAGTTGTTTTGGTAATCGGTGCATATGTTGCACTTTACATCCGTGCGAACCGCAGACGGAAAAAGAATCGGGAATTAAAAATGTTTAAATACAGTGAGCTTCACCAAAACCCCAAAACCAAGGATAAAAAATAAAAACATAAAACGCAGAGAGATTCTTTTCGACTTTCTCTGCGTTTTTTCGACCCGCCGTATATCCGACATGCCTAAAATAATAAGTTTTTTATTTTTTTAGTTATTTATTTTCACCTTTTTGTTGACATTTTAATTTTTCGGTATTATAATATAGACGTTCTATAAATTCACAATAATAACAGGTGGGAATATGAATATTGAATATCAACTAACAAAAACTTATATTTATTTGGAGAATCAACAGTTCTGCACATATGGCATAGATGCCATCAACAGATCAACCGCTAAAATCCAAAGTCAGATTTCCGATGTTTCTCTTGACAAATCTTTTGTTCAGCAAGTCATAGACCTGTTGAATTCGGCTGAGGTTGAACTGTGCCATTTTGCCGAAGTCGTGGAAGATGAGCTGAATAAGTAAAAGAAACAATGAATACTTTCTGCTGCTGTGAAAATCTTTCACCCGGCCAATTGTTTTATACTCTGTTTTTGCCGCATAGCGTCAAGATAAATATACAGAATCTCTGCCGAAAATAGCTTCCGACGGATTCTCAGTTAGTTCTTTCTTTGCAACCATACAAATATAAAGAAAAACAGACCATGAAATCATGGTCTGTTTTTTTGGCAGCGGAATAGGGATTCGAACCCCAACAAACAGAGTCAGAGTCTGTCGTGCTACCGTTACACAATTCCGCTAAAGAACGTTTGATATTATACATCAGCAAACAGGTTTTGTCAATATGTTTTGCAGAAAAATTTGAAAAATTCCTAACCCATTGCAACATCCAACAGCATCATAAGTGCAAATCCGACTGCCGTGCCTGCTGTTCCTACTCTGCTTTTCGCCTTGGGAATCAGCTCATTTGACACGACATATATCATTGCTCCCGCCGCAAAGGAAAGAACATACGGCAATATCGGGGCAACAAGCCAAGTCAGCAACACCGTCAAGACAGACGCAACAGGCTCGACTGCTCCCGAAAGCACGCCGTAAAGAAACGCTCTCTTTTTTCCCATTCCGTCTGTAACCAGCGGTGCGGATATAATTGTTCCCTCGGGGAAATTCTGCACAGCAATGCCGATTGAAAGAGTCAGAGCTTCAGACAGCGGTATAATTCCGCTTATTAACCCGGCGAACGCCACGCCGACCGCCATTCCCTCAGGTATGTTATGCAAGGTCACGGCAATAAAAAGCATAATATTTTCGCCGAGCTTCGGCTCTTTCCCCGTGTTTAAATCAAAATCGGGCACAAGTGCGTCCAAAAGCATCATTGACCCGGTGCCTGCAAGAAAACCCGTAACAGCAGGTATCCACGATCCGGCAGCTTCGATTGACGGCAGCAAAAGCGACCAGACCGACGCCGCAGTCATAACTCCAGCCGCAAATCCGAGCATGGCTCGGTGAAAATGCGGATTTGCTTTTCCTTTTATAAAAAACACTGCCGCCGCCCCTATCGTTGTCCCGAGAAACGGCAGTAAAATGCCTATAGCTGTTTCACTCAGAAAGTTCACTTAAATCACCGATTTCACAAAGTATTACTACTATCAGAAATATTCGTTAATCCAATAAATGTTCGTAATACTGTTGTTTTTTTCTCAAGCGTGTATTATAATATTTCCCATGAACGGAGGGATATTGATGAAAGGAAATCGCTTTGACGCTTTCTGTGAAAAAACCGCTTTAAAGCAGAAGGCCTTTTCGGGTAAATTGTATTCCGCTTTTTGCCGTGCAGATAATCAAATCAACTCTAAGCAAAAGCTGAACGTTGCAATTATTGCAGCAGTCAGCGTACTTCTTTTTGCCGTCATGCTTTTCCTCAATTACTGCACTCCGTACCTCAACGACGATTATATTTATTTTAATATTTTCTCCGAAAACGGAATCGGCGATTTTATTTTGCTTTCAATTAAAGATCAAAAGGTTGAAAACCTTTCCGATATTGTCGAGTCCATGAAGGCGCACTACAACGTCATGAACGGAAGAATTCTCGTTCATTCGATTGTTCAAGGTATCCTGATACTGCCCAAAAGCGTTTTCAATGTTCTCAATTCGGCAGCATACGTTGCGCTGATGCTTCTAATTTACAAGCATTGCAAGGGCACGTGCAGGGAGCATAAGGCGGTGCTCTTTGTTCTCATCTGCCTTGCGGCGTGGACGTTTTTGCCCGATTTCGGCAAAACGGCACTATGGCTCACGGGCAGCATAAATTACCTTTGGAGCTCAGTTTTCAGGCTCGCCGTTTTGCTCCCGTTCAGACTCTATGCCGACGGCAAGGACGATAAAGTTCCATGGCTGAAAGCTATTGTTATGACGCTTGCCTGTCTCGCGGCAGGTGCAACCAATGAAAATACAAGCGCCGCGTTCATCGGTGTCACCGTTCTTTTCATGATTTATTGCCGAGTTCACAAAAGAAAGCTTCCGGTTTGGTCGGTCACCGGTCTCATCGCCGCACTCTGCGGATTTTTCTTCATGGTTTCGGCACCGGGAAATTCAAGACGTGTCAATATCGGTGACGAGGTCGGCAATTCGATTGCAACAAGGCTGGTTAACATTCCCGCGAACATGATTTTGTTCCTCTCTGTTTTCGTCGGAGCGTTCGTTGTGTGTGTAATTATTCTTTACACATATGACCGTGAAAGCGGCAACAAAAAAACGGGAATTGCAGCCATTGCCTTAATCGGTGCATTCGGTGCGGCAGCAGTTATGGTCGCCTCTCCCCAGTTTCCGACAAGGGCATGGTTCGGAATTTATATCTACGCAATGACAGCGGTCGGAATTCTTGTTTACCGAATCCTCCTCAACGAAAATCTTGCACGCAGGTTAATTTTGATTTCGGTCGTGTTCTGGTCGATATGGAGCATGATGTCATGTGTTCACACGGCGCAGGACATGAAAAGCCTTCATTCCTTTAACGTTAAGCGTGATGCATATATTGAAGAGCAGAAGGCGCAGGGCAACTATGACCTTGAGCTTGAAAAATATTACACTACGGATCAGCATGCCCCATCAATGGACGGCGCAGACATAACCGAGGACCCCGAGCATTGGCGCAACATAACTTTTGCCATGCACTACGGTCTTGACAGTGTAAAAGAAAAGAAGTAACTTGACCCCGAAGGGAGCGACAGATATGAAAATCACAGAAATTCTCAACAACGGAAAAATGTCTTTATCTTTTGAGGTTTTTCCGCCCAAAACGGACACTGCCTTTGAAAGTGTTCAGCAGGCAACCCGTGAGATTGCGAAGCTCAAGCCTTCCTACATGAGTATAACCTACGGTGCCGGCGGAGGAACGAGCAAATATACACTTGACATTGCCGAGGATATTATGAAGGACTACGGCGTGCCGACGCTTGCGCATCTGACTTGTGTTTCCTCGTCAAAGGCAACCGTTCAAGATAGGATTTTCGAGATGAACAAGCGTGGGATAAAAAACGTTCTGGCTCTCAGAGGTGATATTCCTACAGAAATGGAGGCTGATGACAGGAGCGGCTGGGATCACCGATATGCCGTTGACCTTATTCGTGAAATTAAGGAAAGCGGCTTTGAATTCTGCATCGGCGGCGCATGCTATCCGGAGATTCACCCGGAAAGCTCCAATCAAAAGGAGGACATTAAGCACCTCAAAGAAAAGGTTGACGCGGGCTGTGAATTCCTGACGACGCAGATGTTTTTTGACAACAATCTTTTATATAATTTTCTTTACAAAATTCGTGAAGCAGGCATCACCGTGCCAATCGTTGCCGGAATTATGCCGATAACAAATGCAAAACAGGTTGACAGAGCAATCAAACTTTCCGGCTCATTCATGCCTCAGAGATTCAAAAGCCTTGTTGATAAGTTCGGTTCGGATCCTCTTGCAATGAAGCAGGCAGGTATTGCCTACGCGACGGATCAGATCATCGACCTTTACGCAAACGGGGTTGAAAACGTTCATGTTTATTCAATGAACAAGCCCGATGTTGCACAGAAAATACAGTCCAATCTCTCTGATATTTTAGGCAAGTGATATTATGGAAACGGTTTACAGCTTATCATTCAAAGAACCGAGCATAAATATAAAAGAAATAATGCGATACATGTCGTCGCAGGGCGGCGGTGATGAAATTCTCGGACTTGTTGACGAATGTCTCACCGAGGTTCGGGAAATGCTTCAATATAAGGTTTGCTACGCCATTCTGACGACTGAAACCGACAGCAATATTATCTCTCTGCCATGCGGACAAATCGCAAGCCGAAACCTTGCAAAAAATCTCAGCGGCTGCGATAAAGCAATAATCTTTGCCGCAACAATCGGCATCGGCATTGACCGATTGATCTCAAAATATTCAAGATTATCGCCCGCAAAGGCTTTATGCCTTCAGGCAATCGGAGCGGAAAGAGTTGAAGCTCTCTGCAATGATTTTTGCGAGAAAATGGAATCGGAATTTCAAGGAAAAGGAGAAAGTCTCCGACCGAGATTCAGCCCCGGCTACGGAGACCTGCCGCTTGAAACGCAAAAAATGATTTTCTCGCTGCTTGACTGCCCCAAAAGAATCGGCGTCACACTCGGTGATACGCTTTTAATGTCACCGTCAAAGTCAGTAACAGCATTTATCGGAATAACCCAATGATAGGAAGTGTTTCAATGAATATTCGTGATTTTATTAAAAATAATATAGTTTACCTCGACGGCGGCATGGGAACTCTCCTGCAAAAAAGCGGTTTGCAGCCGGGCGAGCTGCCCGAGCGTTGGAACATTTCTCACCCCGAGGTGATTAAAGAAATCCACAAAAGCTACTATGACAGCGGCAGTAATATCGTAAATACGAACACCTTCGGCGCAAACTCTCTCAAATTCGGCACAGATGAGCTTAGCGAAATTATATATCATGCCGTTAAAAACGCTGACGAAGCGAGAAAAGCCTCTTCGGGAAAGCAGGAAAAATTTATTGCGCTTGATGTAGGTCCTACAGGTAAGCTGCTTAAGCCCCTCGGCGATCTCGACTTTGAGGATGCGGTTAAAGCTTTTGCCGAAGTAATAAGTCTCGGTGTAAAATACGGCGTTGACCTTATCACAATCGAAACAATGAACGACAGCTATGAGACAAAGGCCGCCGTGCTTGCCGCAAAAGAAAACAGTGACCTCCCCATTATCGTAACAAACGCATACGGTGAAAACGGACGTCTTATGACGGGTGCCGATCCTGCGGTTATGGCAACTATGCTTGAAGGAATGGGCGTTGACGCAATCGGCGCAAACTGCTCGCTCGGCCCGAAGCAGCTCATGGGTGTTATGGATGAGCTTTTAAAATACTGCTCCGTTCCCGTTGCCTTCAAGCCGAATGCCGGTCTGCCGAAAAGCGACGGCAAGGTGACATACTACGACGTTGATGCAGAAGAATTTGCACAGGACATTAAGCTTGCCGTTTCAAACGGAGTAAGAATTGTCGGCGGCTGCTGCGGTACAACGCCCGAATATATCAAAAAAGTTTGCGAGCTTACCCGTGACATAAGACCGAAAGAAATCGAGAAAAAGACATATTCTGTCTGCACATCATATAACAAAGCCGTTTTCTTCGGAGAGAAGCCGATCTTGATAGGCGAAAGAATTAACCCTACAGGAAAAAAACGCTTTAAACAGGCTCTTTTAGAAAACGATATAGGCTACATTCTTCAGGAAGCCGTAAACCAGCAGGCAAAGGGAGTTCATGTGCTTGACGTTAACGTTGGTCTGCCGGGAATTGATGAGGCTCAAATGCTGACAAATTCCGTTTGCGAGCTTCAATGCGTAACGGATCTGCCGCTGCAGATAGATTCCTCTGACCCAGTTGCCATGGAAAGTGCCCTCCGCCGCTACAACGGCAAGGCAATGATAAACTCGGTCAACGGCAAAGAGGAAAACCTGAATGCAATTTTTCCTCTCGTGAAAAAGTACGGCGGTTTTGTCGTTGCTCTTACGCTTGACGAAAAAGGAATTCCGTCAACGGTTGATGGCAGAATGAAAATTGCAAGAAAAATTCTATTGACCGCCGCATTATACGGAATCAACAAAAAGGATATTATATTTGACCCGCTGGCAATGACCGTAAGCGCAGATAAGATGTCGGCGGTTACAACGCTCGAAACCGTCAAAAAAATCACCGAACAGCTCGGCTGCAACACCTCTCTCGGTGTTTCCAATGTTTCGTTCGGCTTACCGTCGAGAGATCTTGTTAATGCGGCATTCTTCACCACGGCGATGGAAAACGGACTTTCCGCCGCAATTATGAATCCGTACTCGGAAAGAATGATGGAGGCATATTACAGCTTCAACGTTGTTAAAGGCCTTGACGAAAACTGTATGGATTTTATCAATTTTGCTTCTCGGCAGGAGGTTCAGCCGACAGCTAAACAGGAAAGCTCACTTACACTCAAGGAAGCGATTGAAAAGGGCCTCAAGGAAAAGGCAAACGAGATAACAACAGCCATGCTCGGCAATAGTGCGCCGCTTGACATTGTAAACACTCATGTTATACCTGCCCTTGACAACGTAGGCAAGCGATTTGAAGAAAAAAAGCTGTTCCTCCCCCAGCTTCTGATGAGTGCAGAAGCGGCAAAGGCTTCATTCGAGGTTATCAAGGCAACTATGTCGGCGGACGGCAGCAGTGTCAAAAAAGGAAGCATTGTAATTGCAACCGTTCACGGTGATATTCACGATATAGGAAAGAATATTGTAAAGCTTTTGCTTGAAAACTACGGCTATAATGTTATCGACCTCGGCAAAAACGTTCCGCCCGAGACCGTTTTGAGAGCCGTCACGGACAATCATGCTCCGCTCGTCGGACTGAGCGCACTGATGACAACAACAGTTCCCGCAATGGAGGAAACGGTCAAGCTCATAAAAGAAAATGCGCCGTGGTGCAAAACCGTCGTAGGCGGCGCTGTGCTTACTCAGGACTATGCCGATAAAATCGGCGCAGACAAATATGCCGCAGACGCAATGGAAACCGTTCGCTATACGGAATTAGTCATAGGCTAAACAATACAAGCAAATTGCTCCCCGACTTTTACGGTCGGGGAGCTTGTTTCATATTCTTATTTATCAATCGTCCTCAAGAAGCTTCGAGTCTGCAATAACCTTTTCCGCAACAGGAACAGGAGCATCCTCATAACGTGTGAACTCAAAGGTGAACGATCCTCTGCCAGCCGTAACAGAGCGAAGAACTGTTGCAAAGTTAGCCATTTCTGCCATCGGAACCTCAGCAACAAGCTCCTGAAGGCTGTGATCCTCCTCGGACGGGCCCATACCGAGAACACGGCCGCGGCGCTTTGTAACGTCGCCCATGATATCACCGAGATATGCCTCGGGCATAAGAGCCTTGAGAGTTCCTATCGGTTCAAGTATTGCCGGACTTGCCTGCGGAATACCTGCCTTGAAAGCAAGGGAAGCGGCCGTCTTAAATGCCATTTCAGACGAGTCAACCGGATGATAAGAACCGTCATAAAGAACAGCCTTGAGACCAACCATCGGATAGCCTGCCATAACGCCCTTCTTCATGCACTCACGCAGTCCCTTTTCAACTGCCGGGAAATAGTTCTTCGGAACAGAACCGCCGACAACCTCAGATTCAAATACAAGATCGTCACCCTCTGTCGGCTCAAAGCGAATCCAAACATCACCAAACTGACCGTGACCGCCCGACTGCTTCTTGTGACGTCCCTGAACCTTAACGGTCTTGCGGATAGCTTCTCTGTAAGCAACGCGTGGCGGAGTAAGCTCAACGTCGATACCGAACTTGCTCTTGAGCTTTGAAACAATGATGTCAAGATGCTGCTCACCGAGGCCCGAGAGAATCTGCTCCTTGGTCTCATGGTTCATCTCAAACTTAATTGTCGGATCCTCTTCAAGAAGTCTGTTGATGCCGGAAACAACTTTTTCCTCGTCACCCTTCTTGCAAGCCTTAATAGCCATTGAAAGACACGGCTTCGGGAAATTGATTCCGCTGAGTTCTATAACATTCGACGCCGAGCAGATAGTGTCGCCCGTCTTAACGCAGTTGAGCTTTGTTACAACGCCGATATCGCCGGCAGGAATACATTTGCAGTCCTCGGATTTATTACCTCTTATTGTAATAATCTTGCCCATTCGCTCCGTCTCGCCTGTGCGCGCATTGTAAACGGGAGTTTCCGGGGTGATCTTTCCGCTGTCAACCTTGAAATATGACATCTTGCCGACAAACGGGTCGGCAACGGTCTTGAAGCAAAGAGCCGCAAGAGGTCCGTTTTCGTCACATTCAACGTCCTTGCCGCCTGCATAAGATGCGGCATCGGGTGCGGAATATGCCAACTCGTCCATAAGAAGGTCTACACCGTCGGTCGTATAACCGGAGCAAGCGTAAACAGGATATACAGAACTTGTATTAACTCCGTCATTGAGAGCCTTGATAATCTCCTTGCGTGTGAATTCCTCACCTGCAAAGAACTTCTCCATGAGCTCATCGCTTGCCGTTGCAACTGCCTCGGTAAGAATATCAAGCATCTCCTGAATCTTCGGGTCGTCGGGCATCGGAATCTCAACGGCATCGCCGTCGTGATATTCATAGCCCTTTCGAGCGGCAAGGTTAACATAAGCCTTTACCTGACCGTCAACTATGTAAGGAACGATAACGGGGCAAACTGCGCCGCCGTGAACTGCCTTGATCTCCTCAAATGTCTTATAGAAATCGGCATGCTCCTTGTCGCATCGGGTAATTGCGAACATCTTTCCGCGCTTCTTGGCTGCCTTGAAAGCCTTTTCTGCACCGACGTCATACTTATGACCTGCTCCGAGAACAATAAGTACGCACTCGGAAGCGGCAATACCTTCGCACATTTCTCCCTCAAAGTCAAAAAGACCCGGGGTATCAATTATATTAAGCTTGCAGTCTTTCCACTCGATCGGAGCGATAGCTGCCGAGACTGAAACATTTCTTCTTCTCTCCTCGGGGTCAAAATCGAGAACCGCTGTTCCGTCATCAACTCTGCCGAGTCTGTCCGTAAGACCTGCGATATAAAGCATAGCCTCAACGAGGGTAGTTTTGCCTCGTCCTGCATGGCCTGCAACTGCAATATTTCGGATATCCTTAGCATTATAGTATTTCAAAAAATAACCTCCTTACGTTCTACATTGATTTCAGCGTACCTTAAATAATTTTGAACGCGGAATTGCAACAATTAACAGAGTTCCTATCAATGTATCAACGCTCTAACTATATCACATATCAACATAAATTTCAATAGGTTTTTAAAAAATATGTTAATTATTATTAAAAACGGAGCAAAAAATATGGACGCAAGCATAAAGCCTGCGTCCTAAATTATTTGTAGTATTTATTTTGACTCCGGCTCAACGGGAGTTGTCGGCTCCGTCGGGGTTACCGCCTTGGGATAAAAATTGCCAAGCTTATCAATTCCTACGGCAAGTCGAAGTATCACCAAAGCATCTGCGGAGTTTACACTTTTGTTTCCGTCAAGATCTGCAGCAAGGAAGTTAACTCCCTTAATAACGTCAAGGGAAACGGCATGCCTGAGCACGCAGAGTGCATCTGCGGAATTCACCTTTCCGTCACCGTTAACGTCGCCCATGAGAGCGAATGTATAAATGTTCGAGACTGATGCGCTGTATGAGGTCTTGAGAGATTCACCCGTTGCAACCGCTTTGATTTCGCTTACAACAAGATCCTTGCCGACAACAAAATCAGCCATTATTTTTTCTGCCGTTGCATTCTCGTCGTAAATCTTAATAATCTTGCTTGTATCGTCAAGAGTGCAAATAACCGCCTTATCACTAAGCTTAAAGGTTGTATCTGCTTCAACGGGAGGATCTGTTTCAGGGTCAAGGACAACAAAATCAAACTTGTTTGCGCTCGCATAATCCTTTGCCGCCGTTCCGTCATAGCCCTCAACTACGCAGTTCTCATTCTGAATGTACTCAACCTCAATCTCTTCGCCGTTCAAAACATAGTTTGCAACATAACCGATCGCATAACTGCCGATAGTTTTTACACTCTTGGCAACGCGGAACGTAATTATTTTATCACCGTTTTCGACATTGACGAAAGCGTCCTCGGCAAGCTCGGTTATTCCCTCGTTGATTATAACCTTGCCAACCGTATATCCGTCCATTAAGAAGCAGGGCATTACATTGTCATCATAATAGATATCAACTGCGCCCTCGCCGCTTATCGTAAGTGTCTCGGAAGCAATGTCATAGCTCCATGTCGACTTTTCGCCGCAGCGTCCCTCGTCAACAATCGGCATAAACGTAAATCCGTTTGCTTCGGCATATATTTCAGCCGCTGTTTTCTTGTAGCCGAGAATTACAAAATCATCATTCTTAACAAGCTTACCTGTTTCGTCAAAATGATAACCTATTGCTTTTTCACCTATAGACTCAACCTTTTCTCCGACATAAAAAAGCTCACAATCCATAATCAGCGAATATGCGCCGAGCTTTGTTATAGCCTTGTCAAGACTTACCGACCGGAGATCTCCGTTGAGATAAACCGGCATATCGTAGAGCGAATAATCCGGTATTTCGCCACTGCCGACGAAAACAAGGTTGCTCTCGTCATCAATTTTCCAAGCAAGCTTATCGCTGAGGTTTCCGCTCTTTGCAAGAGGATCGCCGAGAGAATTAAAGCTTATTTTATTATCCGCCGCATATTTCTGCGCCGCGGTTCCGTCATAGCCTGTGACAGTAAATCCGCTTATCAGCTTGCCTCTGTTGCCGTAGCCGAGAGCTTTTTCGCCGATCGTTTTAACAGTATATGGGATTCTCACGTTTTTGAGAGAGGAACAAAACTGAAATGCGTTATCCTCAATCGTGCTTATTCCCTCCGGGATAAGAACCTCTTCAAGTCCCGAACAGCCCGAAAAGACAGCATTTGATATCTTCTGAATACCGGAAGGCAGTGTAATCTTCTTGAGGCTTGCGCAGCTGTCAAATGCAGAAACACCGATATAACTCATGCTTTCGTTAAGAGTGACCGTTTTGAGCTGTTCACAGCAATAAAAAGCTCTGTCACCGATTGTTTCAAGAGACTTTGGTGCCGTAAACACTTCAAGCGCCGTACATGTGTTAAAAGCCCCTGTGTTAATTGTCTTTACAGAATCGGGGATGTTGATAAGCTTTAGCGACGTGCACTTATAGAAAGAATTCAATCCGATAGTTGTTATTCCGTCGGGAAGCTCAACGGTTGTAAGGCCTGTACAGCCTGCAAAAGCGCCATCGCTTATCTCAGTAATTCCGGGTCTTATTGTTACGCTCTTCAGCGCAAGGCAGTTTGAAAAAGCCTCCTTGCCGATTTTTGTTATCGTGCTCGGAATCGTTACCGTAACAAGACTGAGGCTCTTTCTGAGCGCATAATTGCCTATACCCGTGATTTCCTTGCCAAACTCAACCGTATTATAGTCACAGCCGGCCCACGGAATAAGCGAAAGACCGTTCTCATCCTCATATGTATCATAGTTCGGTATGTCGCCTTTGCCGTCAAAGGTAAGAGTTTTGTTCTGATAGTCAAAGCTCCATGTGACCTCAGAGCCTTCGATTTTTTCCGCCGCAGAAGCGGTTATCGTCACGAAACCGGCGCTGCATACCGTCAACAGAATACATAAGCTCAGTAATAATGATGTAATCTTTTTCATTTCAACTTCTCCTATATTATTTTTTAAATAAAACTTCAGAAAAAGTCTTACTATACAGTGTAATTATAAATCATTTTGCATCCGGTGTCAATACACGCAGATCAAACCATATGAATACGCGAATCAAGCCATATAAATAGTAAAAGGCATCGTCCAAAGGTCGGACAATGTCTTTTTCTGTCATATTTATTCGTAAAAGGGGGAACGGTCCGACGTGTGCAACATCGAACCGTTCAAGGGAAAGAGAAAATAAAAATGAAAATAGAGATAACTATCTCCACGAGTATAGTATTATATCTCTACTGAGAAAATGTTGCGATTATATGAACAGTTTATTAACAATTGCGTTTTTTGAGCGTTTTTTGGGATTTTTTAAGCTTTTTGGTTTCTAAACGAGAAGATAATATTGCTGCAAAAATTCTATTTGCTCTTTATAGCCATTTCATAAAAGATAATGAAGAAGATATAATTTCCCCTTTTTGTTCATTGACAAGCATGTTCATCACTGATAAAATAGCTATATAATGGAAAAGGAGAGGTTTTATGTTAAAGAAATCGTTAAGCATCATTCTTTCACTGACTTTAGTTTTATGTTCATGTCTTGTGCTGACTGCTTCAGCCAAAAACGACAGCGATGAATTCGGATTCGCCGTTGCTTCTGATACTCATTACGTCCACCCGGTAAAGCAAGCGGGAACCACTCTTGCGGATGAGGGTTGGGTTACGACCTTTAATTCCGAAAGCGAATCGCTCACCAATCAAAGCGGATTCATAATTGACGAATTTCTCAAGGAATGTGCGGAAAATCCGAAATGTCAATTTGTGCTTATTACCGGCGACCTTGCAACTCACGGCAGAGACTATGTTTCCGAGCATGAGGCAGTTGCCGCAAAATTCAGAAAATTCGAAAAGGAAACAGGCAAGCAGGTCTATGTCATCAACGGCAACCACGACAACGCAAAGGATATGCCCGTTGACCATAAAAAATTCACCGAAATTTATCACGAATTCGGCTACGACGAGGCTCTTTCAACCGATGAGGGAACCTGCTCCTACAGCGCAAACCTCAACGATGAATATACTCTTGTTGCGCTTGATACCTGTGATGAAAGATATCGGGTTGTTCCAAATAACGACATTACAAGAATGGACTGGGCGGTAAAGCAAATCAAAGCCGCAAAGAAGCAAGGCAAAAAAGTTATAATGATCATGCACCACAATCTTCTTGAGCACAACCCGTTTCAGAAGCTGAACGAAAAAAACTATGTTGTTAATACCCCATATTCCTTTGCCGGACTTCTTGCCGACTTGGGTGTTAAGCTTGTTTTTTCGGGTCATACACACTGCAACAATGTAAAATCATACACAAGCTTTCTTGGCAACACAATTTATGATTTCTCAATGTCAAGCCTCGGCAACTTCCCCGCCGAATACAAATATTTTAACGTAACCGACAGTAAAATCAGCTATGAAACAAAGAAAATCAACCATATCGACGCAGACAAGCTTGCCGAAGTTTGCAAAGGCTTCTCAAATGAAGCTCTCGAAATGATGAAGAATAATCTTCAAGCATACACTTGGAGCATGTCTTATAAGGAGTATTCCGAGGACCTGAGAGAAAATATCTCTCCCGAAACGCTCGGCGTCGAAGAGTCAAGCGCACTTTATACCAAGCTCAAACCTGTTACGGATACAATAAAGGAAATGTCCGATACACCGATTTACGGCAAGGGAGGAATTCAAGAGCAAGCAGCGGCATACGGCCTTGAAATTCCCGACAGTGAGTATAAAACTCTCAATGATGCCATGACGCTGGCCATGCTCAGATGCAAAATCGGCGACAAGAGATATAATCTCAACTCGAATGATTTTACGGTTCTCATAAGGCTGCTTGCGTTCACCGTTCGTAAATCAATCGCCGCAACGGCAGACAGCGACATTCTTTCCGGTGCAAACGAGATGCTTGGCAAGCTCGGCTATAAGGGCAGCGTTGCCGATAATATGCTCCGCGATTTCAGCGAGAAATACGGTTTTGCCACTCCCGAGGAAAAAGAAGCCCTTGCAATTGCCTACGGCCTTTGGGGCGGATACTTCAGTGATGTTGACGGAGTGGAAAACCGTGACGGTGCTATTCCCGGCTACGCAGTCAAGGAAGCCAATGAAAATCAGTTTATTGTTATGGCAAAAAAGCTCTTTAAGCTTGTTATAGACCTTCTCAACAAGATTATTATCTCCTTTTATCCCGTTTTCGGCAAATAATTTGCTTAAAATTAAAAATAAGTATTGACAAAAATCCAAACGTGTGCTAATATAACTAAGCTGTTCTTTTCAAAGACAGCAGGTGCAAAACAGCGTAATGGTTTTAACAGACCGCCTGCCGAGAATGGGAGCATACGATAACCGAGCTATTCGGGTCAATATTTGTATGTCATATCCCTGTTCACGGTGAGTGGACAGGGATTTATTTTCGTTTACACGCACCTATTTCATTGCATGAGAGGTGAAAAAAATGCCAAGTGCAAGCGTATTGGAACAGAAGAAGCAGATAGTTGCTTCCGTAGCAGACAGAATCAGCAATTCATGCGCAGGTGTAATCGTAGATTACAAGGGAATTTCCGTTGCCGACGATACAGCTCTTCGTAAGGAGCTTCGTGAAGCAGGAGTTGAGTACACAGTTGTTAAGAACACTCTCCTCAAGCTCGCAATCAACGGTACGTCCCTCGAAAGCATGGGTGAGGTTCTTGACGGAACAACAGCTCTCGCAACTTCCAAGGACGACTATGTAGCCGCAGCCCGTATCCTCAACAAGTATGCAGAGGATCACGAGAACTTCAAGCTTAAAGCAGGTTACCTCGACGGTGAGGTAATGACGATGGAGAAGCTCAAGGATCTTGCAAACCTTCCCTCGAGAGAAACATTGCTCTCTATGGTTGCAAATGTATTCAGCGCACCTATCGCAGGCTTTGCTCGTGCTGTTCAGGCTATCGCCGATAAGGCAGAGGCTCCCGCTGAGGCTTAATTGTCAGCGAAACTAAAACTAAAAAATTACTAAATTATTACGGAGGTAAATTACCATGGCATCAGAGAAAATTAATGCTATCGTTGAAGAGTTGAAGACTCTTTCAGTTCTTGAGCTTTCAGAGCTCGTACACGCAGTAGAGGATGAGTTCGGCGTATCAGCTGCAGCAGCAGTTGTAGCAGGTCCGGCAGCAGCAGGCCCGGCAGTTGAGGAGAAGACAGAGTTTGACGTTATCCTCAAGAGCGCAGGCGCACAGAAGATCAAGGTTGTTAAGGCAGTTAAGGACATCACAGGTCTTGGACTTGCTGAGGCAAAGGCTCTTGTTGACGGCGCACCGAAGGCTGTTAAGGAAGGCGCTTCTAAGGACGAGGCTGAGGACATCAAGGCTAAGCTCGAGGAAGTCGGCGCAGAGATCGAACTCAAGTAAGTTTGTTTCAACAAAAAATCAAGCTCTCGGATTTTTTCCGGGAGCTTTTTTCTGTCTGTAATCAAAATTTTCTTATCAATTTCGGGCAAAAGCTTAAGTAATCGGCGGAGATAAGATCAAAATTCACTCCGTCGCTTTCCCCTCTGAATGCCCAGTTTACGGAATTGCCGTGAAGGTGTCCGTAATAGCAGTTCCTAATCTGCTCCTCAACCAATGTATCATAAATCTCATGGCAGGTCTCGGTCAAACTTATCGGCGGATAATGAAGAAATGCGATAACCTCGCCGCCGAGCTTTTTTGCTTCGGCAATGCTCGTTTTCAGCCTGCCGACTTCACGCGCAAGGACCTTTTGATCCTCATCCTTTGAGCAATCGAAGAACCAGCCTCTTGTGCCGCAAACTGCAACATTGTCCACTTTATACGCATTATTAAAAAGAATTTTTATGCTTTCGATTCCATTTTCTTTCAAAAATTTTTCGGTCTTGCTCTTAGTTGACCACCAATAATCGTGGTTGCCTTTTGTAATAATCTTCGTTCCGTTCAGCTTATTCAAAAAAAGAAAATCCTCCAATGTGTCTTCAAGCTTCATTCCCCACGAAATATCACCGGCGATTACAACTGTATCTCTTTCCGTTACAACAGCGTTCCAGTTTTTTTCAAGTCTTTTTTCATAGTCCTGCCAACCGCTGAAAACATTCATCGGCTTATCCGTACCAAAAGAAAGATGCGTATCTGCAATGGCAAATAATGACATTTCTTCACCTCCTCAAAAAAAGAATAAAAAACGAGATTAAGCAGATAATATAAGCGTGAAACGTTTCACAAATCTGAAAAAGGGGTAATTTGCAATGAAGCACGAAATTAAAGATATCAAGTGCCATGCCAGCAACTGCATCTATAACGAAGAGGGTTGCAAGTGCGTAGCCGGTAAAATCGAAGTCGGCCCGTCAAGCGCTTGCACCTGTGCGGAAACAATCTGCGCAACCTTTGAGCCAAGCAGCGACGTAAGCAAGTAAAACTTCTTTAAAAGGGACTGTCACATCAAGGCTGTATATCACAGGCTTAATGTGACAGTTTTCTTCAATTAAACTGCATTGCCGAAAATCAAGCGAATGTTACATAACAAACACAGAATTGACCTCATCGCTGCACGGACCGCCAAGCTTCGGCTTTCCGGCACTGTTAAGACCGAGCATACCGTGATTTGCAAAGAATTCGGTTTCAACAACATTTACCTTGTTCAAATTCTTGAGCTGAGTTGCTCTTGTTCCGGTAACGTTTCCGATTCCTCTGACATACATATATGAGCAATTGCCGCCATTGGTTACAACAGCATTTTTTGCACCGTATTTCAAAAGAAGATCGGCAATCATATTCAACGGCATAAATTCGGCAACCGCAAAAATGTATTTGTTTGTGCTAATTTGAGCAAGAACCGTACGGTTGTGATAATAAGACTCATTGTTATTGATCTTCTTACCGTCCTTGATAAGAACATAATGATATCTGACCGTATTAAACACACCGTCTTTGATAAGCTGATTCTGATTCTGCTTATTAAGCGGGCCGTAATCGCACTTGCCGTTTCTGTACAAACGCATAACCTCTCTGCCCGCACCGTTCTGGAAATATGCGTTACCGTTTTTTATCGCCATAGCCGTGGCTGCGCTGGTTGATTCGCCGTTGATAGCCACCAATGCACCAACCTTTTTGGAGATATCCTCCTGCTTGCTCTTTGTGGTTCCGAGAACCACCGATGTAATAGCATATTTAACCGTTGTCGGAGCACATGAAACAATGGCAACATTGCAAATCGGCTGATATGTTACGCTCTTAGATGAAACATCCAATGCACTGTCCTGACTCTTTAAAAAGTTCTGCGTGATTTTAGGACCGTATGCAACCTTCTGAATCTCAACGCTTGAAACTTTGGATGAAATCCGCCATGCGCGCTGAATTGTTCCTGCATAATGAGTTACAGATGACGGAGAAACCTCCTTGACGGCAGACGGGGTAAACTGAACCGGCTTTGTCGTTGTCGGCTTCGCCGTTGTTGTATAGTTCTTGGGGTCATCCAGACCGACGCATATTCTGAGTATAATAAGTGCATCGGCAGTGTTTATCTTTCCGTCATGATTTAAGTCACCGGGAGACATATCCTTGATACCCGTGGAAAGTCCTACGGAATATCGAAGAACGATCAATGCGTCAGACGAGTTTGCCCTGCCGTCGCCGTTAATGTCGCCGACAACACTCGAAGCATTGGTCACAAAGATGTTGCAGAACACAACAGAAAAAATAACAATAAATGAAACCAAGCTGAGAACATATTTTTTCATAAGAAACACCCTCTCAATATTTAGTTATTAAACAGCACAAAGCTGTTTAATAACTAAATCCTGCCTTTTTCATCCGGCGTATCTCTAATAATATAGAATTATTTCAGCAAATCAAATACGACCTGCTCCATATCCTCTTTCTTGCAGCAGCCGGTAAATCTCGGGGTTTTGCCCTTAAGGTTTGCAAGCTGCGGCGGACATACCTCTCCCGTCTCGTCATGCAGAGCCGTAACCATCTCGAACTCATCAAGATTTTCGGTCATGCCGGGACGAACAGCGTCAAGAACTGCCTTGCTGAATTTAAACGGGTTAGCCGTTGAAGCTATAACAGTCGGGGTTGTGTCTCCCGTTCTCTTAGCATAGTCCTCATAAACGGAGACTGCAACTGCCGTATGGGTATCGCAAAGATATTTGTGCTCATTAAATTCCTTGGCAATGCAAGCCTTGGTGCCGTTATCGTCACAGCAGCCTGCATCGAACAGCTCAGAAAGCTTTGCAAAAACATCGTCACTTACCTTGTATGAGCCTTTTGAAGATAGCTCGCCCATCCACTCTCTGACAATGGCATCATCCATGCCCGAGAGAAGGAAAAGAAGTCTTTCAAGATTCGACGAAATAAGAATATCCATTGACGGCGAAACGGTCGTGTAGAAATCTCTTACACGGTTATAGGTTCCCGTCCTGAGGAAGTCTGTCAAAACATTGTTCGCATTGGAGGCGCAGACAAGCTTTTTGATAGGCACGCCCATCTCCTTTGCATAGTAAGCGGCAAGAATATTACCGAAGTTGCCCGTGGGAACAACAACATTGATCTCGTCACCCGCTTTGATATCGCCCTTGTTAAGCATCTCGCAATAGGCGGATACATAGTAAACGATCTGCGGAACAAGACGTCCCCAGTTGATTGAGTTTGCCGACGAGAACATCATGCCCTGCTCGGCAAGCTTTGCGGCAACCGACTTGTCCGTAAAAATCTTTTTAACTCCCGTCTGTGCGTCATCAAAATTACCTTCGATAGCGCAAACGCCGACATTTGAGCCCTCCTGGGTCGTCATCTGAAGCTTCTGCATCGGAGAAACGCCGTCATTGGGGTAGAATACAAGAATCTTTGTGTTCTTGACGTCCTTGAAGCCTTCAAGCGCTGCCTTGCCCGTATCGCCGGAGGTTGCGACAAGAATAACTATCTGCTTGCCCGGCTCACTCTTTGCCGAGGCAACGGTAAGAAGATGCGGAAGAAGCTGAAGAGCCATATCCTTGAATGCACAGGTCGGGCCCTTCCACAGCTCAAGGATTTCAACGCCTTTTGTCAATGTATGAAGCGGCGCAATTTTATCGCTTGAAAATTTGCCCTCTCCGTAGGCGCCGTTAACGCAGGAATCAATCTCCTCGGGGGTAAAGTCCGTAAGATAAAGTGAAAGTATTTCCTTTGCTCTTTCTATATAATCGCAGTCGGCAAGACGCACGATATCGTCCATTGTTATATGAGGGATCTCCTCCGGTACAAACAAACCTCCCTCGGCAGAAATGCCGTGAGAAATTGCCTGTGAGGAAGTTACCTTTATGCTCTTATCTCTTGTGCTTGTGTAAAACATATTACCTCTCCTTTGGTAAGTTCTAAACTAATTGTATCATAAGTAAAAAAACAATTCAATGAAATATTATAAAAAACAGCAATTAAATGCCTTCCGTAAACGCATTTTCAATGTAATTTATCTTTATGAGATTAAACCCACCGTCAAGAAAAACCTCGCAGACATCAAATCGCGGCTGCTTTCCGTTCGGATAGGCTTTCATAAAAAGCTTCGAGGTTGATATCAGCTTTTCCTGCTTTGAAAAATCAACCGCCTCTTTCGGCTCATACAGCCTTTCCTCGCCTCTCGTCTTGACCTCAACAAAGCACATATAATTCCCTTTTTGTGCAATGATATCGATCTCGCCCAAGCGGGATCGAAAGTTAGCCGTAATAATTCTGTAGCCGTTGTCTCTGAGATATCTTGCGGCAAAAATTTCTCCCCAAACACCCGATTTATTTATTTTCATAGTATTTCCTCAAAAACGACATCCTGTGAATTTCCGAAGCGCCGTATTTATCCAACATTTCATAATGAAGCTTTGTTCCGTAACCCTTGTGCTTCGCAAATTGATATTCCGGATATTTTTTATCCATTTCAAGCATGAAGCGATCCCTTGTCACCTTTGCAAGAATCGAAGCTGCGGCAATCGACATTGAATTTGCGTCACCCTTAACAATTGTTCTTGTCGGAATACCGAGACCGGGATCACGGTTCCCGTCAACGAGCGCCATATCCGGTCTTACGCTCAATCCACGAAAGGCACGGTTCATCGCAAGATATGTGGCCTGAAGAATATTTATCTCATCAATTTCCTTTTCGTCGGCGGTTGCAATAGAATAGGCAACGGCAGTATCCTTTATCACGTCAAAAAGCTGCTCACGCTTTTTTTCGGTGAGCTTTTTGGAATCGTTGACTCCCTCGATTATACAGCCGTCGGGAAGAATAACCGCTGCCGCACAAACCGGTCCTGCGAGTGGGCCTCTGCCGGCTTCGTCAATTCCGCAGACTATGTTATAACCGTCCGCTTTGGCTTCGTTTTCATATTTGAACCAGTCAATTTTTACTTCCGTTTTCATTGCGGTCATCCCCAAATTAGATTTTAGATGTTAGATTATAGAGATCGGATGCGTAATCATAAAGAATCGTCTTTATTCTTGATATGAGATTTTTTCGTTAGGCGGATTTTATTTCTTGACGGCAATATACATATATGCCGAGAGGAATAAAATTCGTATCACAAAAAACGATCCGTCAAGGGCGGAAATTCCATTGTTATCTTTCCAAGTTTTCCCCCTCTGTACTCATCAAGTAGCATGACCGAGGCACGTTCGGTATTTACCTCGCCGCCGCTTATGAGCATACCTCTTTTCCTGCCTATTGCTTCGAGGATTTCCCACGATTGCATATCCGTAATATCATCGAGCTTATATCTTTCGGCAAGCCGCTCGGGATAGCCCTCACGGAGAACGTCGATCAGTCTGACCGCCATTGTTTCGACATCGAGAACGGCATCCTTGACCGAGCCGATAAAGGCTAAGCGGTCGCCGACAACCGGATCATCAAACTTTGGCCAAAGCACACCGGGAGTATCAAGAAGTTCAATTCCGTTGCCGATGAAGAACCATTGATTGCTCGTTGTAACGCCGGGTCTGTCGGCAACCTTGGCACGGACTCTGCCTGCCATCTTATTTATAAAAGAAGATTTTCCCGTATTCGGAATTCCGACAACCATGACTCTCAGAGCCTTGCCGACCATACCGCGTTCGTTGTTCTGCTGAATCTTATCGGCAAGAACCTTGCGGACAAGCTGAGTATATCCGTTGAGCCCCCTGCCCGAGCGGCAGTCAACCGCCATTGCCTCCGCTCCCGTAGAGCGAAAATATTTTATCCACTGTGCGGTCACCTTTTCGTCTGCCATGTCGCATTTGTTGAGAAGAATTATCCTCGGTTTGCCTGCCGTTATCTCTCCGATTTCGGGATTTCTGCTGGAAAGAGGAATTCGGGCGTCAAGTATCTCAGTCACGCAGTCCACTCTTGAGAGACTTTCCTTGATAAGCCTCCTCGTTTTCGCCATATGTCCCGGAAACCACTGAACGGTTTGTTTCTGAAAATCACCCATTTTAAGCCATCCTTTGAAAAAAGGTCGAACCAAAGGATTCGACCGTGATTTTTATTATACGATATTATCTTAATTATCCGACTTGCCGAAAAATGTGAAGTTCGGCATAAGTCTGCACTTGACAACGCCGAGAATATAGCGCTCGTCAACACAACCGACCATCGGCGAACGGCTGTCAGTAGAATCGTTTCTGTTATCACCCATCAGGAAAAGCTTGCCCTCGGGAACAACCATGGGAAAAGTGTTGCCCTCCTGAGCATACGTCGGTGCGGCAACATACGGCTCGTCAAGCTCCGTGCCGTCAACATAGACCTTACCTGTTGAAAAATCAATGTCTACCGTCTGTCCGCCCTTGGCAATAACTCTTTTAACAATAGGCTCGTCAAAAGCATTCGGCTGCGTACTTATAACTATATCGCCCTGCTCAATATCCGTATTGATTGCCGAAACGATGAGCCAGTCGTTATTTTCAAGCGTCGGAACCATTGACGATCCGTCAACTCCGACAAAGCGAAAAAGAAACGTGAACATAATCGCTATAATCACAAGCGCAGTTACAAAAACCGATACGGTCTCATAAAGAAATGACCCTTTCGGTTTGCTTTCTTCGGCAACCTCTGCCGCCGTTTCGTTTGTGTTATTTTCATTCATGGATTATTCCTCACCCTGTTGAAAATTCGCATATATATTCATATCTCCAAACGGGAGAACTCTCACAGTTGCCTTACCGAGAATATATCGCGTATCAATAAATCCGATATCGGTGCTTCGGCTGTCCGTCGAGTGCATTCTGTTGTCTCCCATAACAAAAACCTTACCCTTGGGAACAACAAGCGGGAACGTAACATCGCCCGAACGCTTGGTCAGTTCATTGATATATGACTCCTTGATTTCCTGCCCGTCGATAAAAACCTGGCCCGAAACAAAGTTAATATCTACCGTTTGTCCCTCGGTTGCTATAATTCTTTTAACAATCGGCTCATCAAAAACATTCGGCTGAGTTATAATAACGATATCCCCGTAATTATACTCACTCTTAGCCATTGTCAGCAGCCAGTCTCCGTCCTGAAGCGTCGGAACCATAGAGGTGCCGACCACGCTCGTCGGGCGGCAAACGAAAGTAAATATGACAAAAACCAGAACCAAAGCCGTTATAACCGAGCCGACAAGATCGTAAATTTTTACCCACCGTGAACGTTCTTTTTTAGCCTGCTCGGGAGTCATGCCGTTTTTGAGGTATTCATTCCAGCTTTCCTGAACACTGCGTCTGCTTAATAACATTGAATTACCTCCTTATATCGAATCGGTTCAAAACCGCTAATTATATAATTCTTAATAAAAACAAAAGGGCATGGAACCACCGCCATACCCCTCAGCTCGTTTTCGTAATCTATGATTACATTAGCCGATGCTCTGCTTAACCTTAGCAGCCTTACCGACTCTGTCACGCAGATAGTAGAGCTTGCTTCTGCGTACCTTACCTGTTCTGATAAGCTCAATCTTGTCAACATTGGGTGAATGAACAGGGAAAACCCTCTCAACGCCAACGCCGTAAGAAACTCGACGAACGGTAAATGTCTGGGAAACTCCGCTGCCCTTAATGGCAATTACGGTACCCTCGAAAGCCTGGAGTCTTTCTCTCTCGCCTTCACGGATCTTAACCCAGATTTTGATAGTGTTACCTACCTTGATTGCCTCAGAAACGTCAGCCTTGAGGCTGTCCTGAGCGATTAACTTAAGTGCGTCCATTACAGACACCTCCCATAGAATTTCAGGCGTTCTTAACGGTTAAACCGACAGAGGACCGTCCGCTTTAATGTTGGGCATTAAACCCCGCCAAACCGACACTGCCGCCTTGGTGGTCACAAATGCTTAAATATATTAACATATTGATCGATTTATTTCAAGTATTTTTTGATGATTTATAGGAAAAAATCAATAATTTTTTTCTGAAATATATTTGTTCACAACATCTTGTTATACGCTATGTTTTTCACCACTATTTTTGCATATCGGTATAGATACAAATATTCTCCGACATGCTGTAAAGATACAATCCGTCACCGAACCGAGCCTTTTCGGTCATCGTAACGTCATATTTTTCGGCAATTTTTTTGACCTTCGGCAATTCGTGGTCTCTCAGAAGATATAAGCTCTTTGAATTATCCCACTGTTTGTAGCCATCCTTAACGCAAAGGTATTCAACCGGCTTCATGGGCTTTGAGCTGTCAACGTTTTTGAATTGAACAAGATGGATTTTATCTCCCGAGGCAACAACTACATTTTCCGCTCCGTCCATAACGCCGCTGAGTCCGAACACCGAATAGATCGTATCATAGCCGTTATCGAGCATATAATTTGCAATCTGATGCGCCGTCGAATTTTTGTCCTTGCCCGCCTTTATCTCTTCTACTGCGCCGGCAGTGCGGAATATTATCATTCCTGCCGCAAAAACAGCAACAACAGAGAAAAGGATGTCTCTTTTTTTCTCAAATTTTACGATGATATACGAAACGCAGACCGCCAGAAGAGGATAGATCATGAAATAATAAAGCGCACGGTTAACAACATCGGTGAGAACACCTGCGGCAAAAACGGATACACAGCCGAGAGTAAGAAGCATTACTAAAACAAATCTTCCCTGTTCGTTGCATTTGTTTTTGATATAATCCTTAACGCAAAGTATAAATCCGATAAGAATAATCAGCAAAAACGGTATAGAAGCAACAAGCCGCATCCTTAATTCGAGTGCGTCGAGGCCAAATGTCAATGCCACGCTCTCCATATTCAGAAAAAGCTTTCTGAAGAAGTCCTTAAAGCTGCTTACAAACGCCGTTGTCCCGTAGATAGAATTTTGATTTATTTCTATAAACCTCATTGCGACAAGTCCGGCAATGTTTGCAATAAACACGATTGCCGAAAAAAGCGTTGAATATGATATTGCAAATCTTTTATCCTTGGCTGAATAAATTATTATCAACAGCACCTCACAGGCAACGAGCGGCAATGCCATAACTGCCGTTTGTCTCAAGCTTTGCATACCCGTTCCGAAGCTGAGCGCAGCACCGATAACTGCCAAAACAATATGCTTTCCCGTAAATTTTCCCTGGCGGATTCTTACATAACAGCCGTAAACGATAAACGCATTTATAAGATAGCACGCATAATAGCTTGCCATAGTGAAAAAAGCCTGTATTCCCTGCTGACTTGTTGCCACATGGGCTTTGAGCAGCAGAAAGCCGATCATAAACAAAAAGCCTGCCGTGCGTTCGTTATAAGAAAACAGCGTCCTTGTCATCCAGTCATAGGTCAGCAGTGTCAACACAGTCATAATGCTTGACGCAATTGCCATGGCGGTAAAACCGTTGCCTGTTATTCCGTAAAACAACGCCGCCAAAACCGGAGTTGCCACAACATAGGTCTGATTGCCGAAAATCCAATCCTTCGGAAAAAGAGACTTCGCTTTCCACGCTTCTTTTGCATAATTGATATCATTATAAATATCCCCGTCGTAATATTCAGGATTGATGCTGAAATTTATATAAAAGACCATGCCGACAAAGCCGAGAAGAAGAACCGTCAAAACAACGGAAAAAATCTTTTCTCTTTTAATTCTTTCTATCGGCTGAACCATTTCGGCTGTCTCCTTTTATTTGAAAGTTTTATTGTCCTTGGTAATCAGCTTCCTGCGGACAATATATTCCATCTCATGCTCAATGCCTATCTCTTTTTCGAGTGTTTCGACAAGCAGGGTCGGATTAAGATTGTTCGTATTTCCTGCGGCGAGAACACATTGCAAATTCACAATGTTTTCCGCCGTTGAAAATTTCATATCATAGATAAAATCAATAAGATTTATCTGCTTCATAACCTTCCTGTGGCCCTTTTTGCCTCTCTTCTCGGCAAGCAATTCTTCGCCCTCGGCAATGGTCCGCGCCCTTTCGGCAAAACTCTTAGATGTCTCGGCATCCTTGAAAACAAGCTTCACAAAATAAAGCGCCTTTTCAATCTCCTTCGCATCGTAAACCGGAGCGGAAACCGAAAGAATTTTCACACCCTCGGGAAGAACGGCGTTAAGCCTGTTCATTATCTCCTCGTCTGTAATATCGCCCTCAATGCGGATATCCATGTATTCGCAGTCGCTTGACTGACCGAGAGAAAGAGGAAGCGCAAAGGTCAAATAAGGGTGAGGATTGAATCCTTCGGTGTACCACATCGGCAGCTTTGCCCGTCTGACGGCACGGGTCATCATTCGGTTTATATCAAGGTGGGAAATATAAATTGCCCTGCCTGTTTTTGAAAAATTAAGCCTCACTGCGCGCATCGCACTTACCTCCGTTGAGTCGGTTTGCTCCGCAGCCTGCACATTTGATCCTGCAATGCGGAGTTGTGACGCTTTCATGCGCCTTTTTATTCTCGTTCATAAGGAATTTTTTGCTTATGCCGTAATCAAGATGATCCCACGGGAGAATCTCGTCAAAATCACGGCGGCGATTTGCATAGAAGCTTGGATCAAGCCCTGACTCATCAAAAGCTTCCATCCATTTTTCAAAGTCAAAATGATCGTCCCAACTGTCAAATTTACATCCTTTTTTCCATGCAAGCTCCAAAACCTTTGAAAGACGGCGGTCACCTCTTGCAAACACGCCCTCAAGGAAGCTCGTCGGAGTAAGGTGGGTTGAAATTCGGATTTTCTTTGTCGTAACGCTTGCATACAAATGCTTCTGCTTTTCTTCAAGCTGCTCCATGGTGTCCTGCGGCTCCCACTGGAACGGGGTAAACGGCTTCGGCACGAATGACGACGCACTTATGCTTACCTGAACGCCTTTGCCCTTAGGTCTGTCGGGATTGCGGTAAAATTCGTCAACGACCTGCTGCCCGAGCTGTGCAATTCCTGCAACATCATCAAGAGTTTCGGTCGGTAATCCGATCATAAAATAGAGTTTAACGGCAGTCCAACCGCCCGAGAAGGCCATATTCACGGTTTTCATAACGTCGGCATATGTAACATTTTTGTTGATTGCGTCACGCAAACGCTGAGTTCCTGCCTCGGGAGCAAAGGTCAGGCTGCTTCGGCGAACCTCGGTCAGCTTTTCCATAAGCTCGTCCGAAAAATTATCAACTCTCAGCGACGGAAGCGCAACATTTATATTTTCCTCCGTTGTCCATTTCAGCATAGACGTAAGTAACGGTTGAAGCCCTGTGTAGTCGCTTGTACTCAACGAGCAAAGCGATATCTCGTCATAACCCGTGCTTTCGCAAAGCGTTCTGCATTGCTCCTCAACGGCCTCGGGAGACTTCTCCCTTATCGGTCTGTACAAAAATCCCGCCTGACAAAAACGGCATCCTCTTATGCATCCTCTGAAAATTTCCGCCGTCACTCTGTCATGGACAACCTCGATTGACGGAACAACAAAGCTCTCGGGATAGTAGACCTTATCCATATCCTCGACTACCGCCTTGACTGCCTTTTCGGGTGCGGTTTCCTTATTTGTCACGCTTTTTATTGTACCGTCCGCGTTGTATTCAATATCATAAAACGAAGGAACATAAAAACCCTTGAGCTGTGCTACCTCACGCAGAAGCTCGATCTTTGGCGAGCCGAGTTTTTTGTGCTTGCGAATAAGGTCAACGAGCTGAACCGTAGTTTCCTCACCGTCGCCGAGCATGAAGATATCAATAAAATCGGCAATCGGTTCGCCGTTGCACGCACACGGACCGCCTGCAACAACCAACGGAGCAAGCTCGGTTCTGTCCTTGGAATAGAGAGGTATTCCTGCAAGGTCAAGCATATTGAGAATATTGGAATAGCTCAATTCATATTGGAGCGTAAAGCCGAGCATATCAAATTCATCAAGCGGATCTCCGCTCTCAAGCGCCCACAGCTTTATACCGTTCTCACGCATTTTTTCTTCCATATCAACATCGGGAGCAAATACACGCTCGCACCACGCATAGTCAAGCCTGTTGACAACGGAGTACAAAATCTTCATGCCGAGATGAGACATTCCGATCTCATATGTATCCGGGAAGCAGAACGCATATCTGACGTCCACTTTGTTCTTATCTTTTATTACGCTGTTCAGCTCGCCACCGACGTAGCGTCCCGGCTTCTGAACCTCTTGCAAAATTTTTTCGATTTTTTGTGAAAGCATGGGTTATTCCTCTTTATAATATAATTAAAGTAAATTTTCAAGTTTTCTGACCTGCTTATTTATGGGATAATAAATAAGATTTATTACATACGACACCGCGACGCATATTGCAAGCATAAATAAAAATATCGGGATAGGGTATTCCGCTCTGTATACAAGCTTTGGAAACAGCACCAAATAGAAAAACATATGCGTAAACCAAATGTTTGTTGAATGTGTTCCGAAAAAGCCGAAAACTTTGTCAACCGGCCGCAATCTCGGGCAAAATTTAAAAATACATATAATCAAAAAGCCTGTCAGCGGAGCTATAACCAATGATCTGATAACAAGTGTATGCCCCAAAAGCATTGCAACAAAGACCGCCGCCGAAATTACACATCTCCATATCGGTTTAACTTTTGTTGCAGCCCTCTCAAGCTTTTCGAAAAACCGCTCCTTACAGCAAACAACACCGATAATGTATTCAAAAAAAGTTGTTCCGAACGGACCGAACCAATTTATCGCTTCATACGGGGTTCCGTATTTAAACCGCAGAAGATAACCGCCGCAATAGATTGCAAACGATATCATCAAAACTGCAATTGAGTTCATTTTTTCAGTCGCTTTGAGCACAATCGGAGAGATAAAAACAATCACGGCATAAACCGACATATACCACCATGCGCCGTTATAAGAAACCGAAACTGTTGTAAAAGTTTTGAGAAACTTCACAAAATCTCCCGGCATAAAATCAGCCTGACCTGTGGCGACGCTGATCAAGGTAAACAAAAGAAGAATTATCCAAAAATTGCAGTAAAGAGACAATAAACTTATCAGTCTTCTTTTGTAATAATTCTTTTTATGAAACAATTTCATGTGTGCATAGCCGCTGCAAAAGGCAAATCCCATAACGCAGAAATCCGAAAGCTGTGCAAAATAAAAAATCAAAGGGTATCCCTTGAGCATAATCAAGGGCGTAAATAAATCAGAATAATTAAGATTATCAAAAAGGTGCAAACAGACCATAGCAAGTACAGATATTCCCTGTAACATCTTAGATTCTTCTTTGCTCATATTTTTCTCCCGACTCAAGTAAGCATATAATAAATTTATTTTACTATGAACCGACGTTTTTTTCAAGTAAAATAATATATAATCAGACTTAGCTGTATAGCAAACAAATCAATTAAAAATCTATTCACAGGAAATTCACATTTTTTTGGTAAAATTTGAATATCAAAATAAAGGAGTGATTTAAATGGCAAAGGCTTTGCCGAAGCCGATTGACGGAACATTGAGGAAGTTCTCTCTGCGAGTTCCCGAGGTTATCCGTGAGTGCAGCGGAATTGTTGTTTTTGGGAAAAGGATAAAGTCGCTTGTTTTTTCAACCGACGTTGCCATAATCAGAAATGTTAATGCAGACGCGATAATCGCCGTATATCCGTTCACACCCCAACCGATAATAACCCAGGCGATTTTGTCCGCCTCCGATATTCCTGTATTCGTTGGGGTCGGCGGAGGTTTGACAAGCGGAAAAAGAATTCTCAGCCTTTCCACCTTTGCTGAAATGCAGGGAGCGACGGGAGTTGTTCTCAATGCTCCGGTATCAAACGAAATTGTACGGGATGTCAGCGACAATATTGATATTCCGACAGTCATGACTGTTGTTCGCGATGATGATGATATTCAAGCTCGAATAGATGCCGGCGCGGCCATTCTCAACGTTTCCGCCGCTTCACGCACACCTGAAATCATAGCTAAAATCCGCAAAGATTTCCATGATATCCCGATTATTGCAACAGGTGGTCCGACAGAGGACTCGATCAGAAAAACAATTGAGGCCGGCGCAAACGCAATCACATGGACTCCGCCTTCAAACGGCGAAATCTTCCGTGATGTCATGGATGCTTACCGAGCCGGTCAGCCGCACCCGTAAAACGATTATAAAGAAGGCGATTTTTATGACGCTCACCGAAGCAATCACGGCAAGACATTCCGTGCGAAGCTTTACGGACAGAAAAATTGATGACAGCATTGCCGCCGAGCTTCAGAAAACAATTGATGACTGCAACCGTCTGAGCGGCTTTAGGATTCAGCTTGTGCTCGATGAACCGAACGCTTTTTCCACACGAATGGCACACTACGGAAATTTTCACAACTGTAAAAATTACATTGCAATGATAGGTCCAAAAGGTCACGATGAGGACTGCGGCTATTACGGCGAAAAAATCGTCATTAAAGCACAGCAGCTCGGGCTGAATTCCTGCTGGGTCGCAGTGAGCTACGGGAAATCAAAGGTGCCTTGCAACATTCCTCACGGGCAAAAGCTGTATATGGTTATCGCCCTCGGCTACGGAACAACACAGGGCACACAGCATAAATCCAAAAGTATGGACGAATTGTGCAAGGTTGTCGGCGATATGCCGCCATGGTTTTTCAATGCAATGACTCTTGCAATGCTTGCACCGACCGCTGTTAATCAGCAAAAGTTTTTGTTCACCCTTGATAACGATACGGTTCGAGCAAAGGCTCTCAGGGGGTTCTACTCAAAAACCGATCTCGGAATCGCCAAATACCATTTTGAAATAGGTGCAGGCGATGCCGAATTTAAATGGTCATAAAACTTTATAATTTTTTTGGAGCTGATAGCGATTTCAGCTCCCTTTTTTGTTGAAAAAATCTATCATATATGATATTATCTATAGAAGCAAGCAAAAGGGAGTTTCAGCATGATAAAATAAGTTGTTTCTGTTTTGCTCTCGTTAGCAATCATATTTTTGGCAGCAGGCTTTGCTGCCTATGCGGAGGATAAAAACATGATTTTTGTTTCACCAAGCGGCAATGACAATTCAAGCGGCACAATTGATGCTCCGCTTGCTACTCTTTCCGCTGCCAAAGAAAAGGCGAAAAATTTTGACGGCAAGGTTACTGTTTACTTCAGAGAAGGAACATACACGATTGAGAACACCGTTAATTTTGATGCCGACGATAAGTCCGACGTTGTTTACAAGGCGTACCGTAACGAAAAGGTCATGTTTACATCGGGCAGTCCGTACACAGGCTTTGATGAGTGCACAGTTAACGGCGTACGTGCTTTTAAAAAGGATATCGGCAAGGGTGCAGATTTCAATATTCTTTTCAACGAGCAAACCACGCTTTCAAGAACTCGCTATCCCGAAAGCGGATATTTTTATGTTAACGATGTTTCCGATGATGACATTCAGCCGGGCGACGATAAAAACGACCAATATCATACGGGATTTTTGGGTATGTACATTGATAATAGCAACTTTTTCGATTTCAAGAATATGGAAGATGTTGAAATAAAGCTTCTTCATTTTTGGAAGGATGAAACACTTTTAATAAAGTCCTACGACAAAAAGACGAGTCATATCGCTTTTAACAAAACATCTACCATGAGAATAAACAAAAATGACCGCTTCTTCCTTCAAAATGTTTTTGAAACGCTTAACAAACCCGGTCAGTGGTATCTCGACAAAACCGAAGGCGTTCTCTACGTCATCCCCAACGAAAGCGATACGCCCGAAAATTATACCGTTTGGGGGTCAACAACAGAGACTATGATCTCCGTCGACGGTGTTGACGGAATTTCCTTTGAAAACATTCTCTTTCGTGCCAACGGATTTTTTTATCTCCCCAAGCGTGAATTCACTCAGGCGGCATACGATGTAAAATCCTGTATCTCTTATAAAAACGCAAAGAACTTCCATATAAAAAATTGTGAGTTCAGAGACATCGCTGCCTGCTCCGTCTTTCTCGGCAGCAATGTTCAAAACGTCTCGGTTGAAAGTTGCCTTTTCAACAATATAGGTGCACAGGCTGTTTATGTTCACGGCGAAAACATTGATATTAACGATCCGAACGTTACAAAAAATATAACAATCTCAAACAATCTGATTTCAGAATACGGCAGGACTTATTTCAATGCCGTTGCAATTCTCGTTATTCATGCAAATTCCGTCGACATCACTCACAATGAAATTCACGACGGATATTACACGGCAATTTCAGTCGGCTGGGTTTGGGGCTACTCCCACAACGTTTGCTATAACAACCGAATTTGCGACAACCTTATATACAATATCGGTCAAGGCTGGCTCTCCGACATGGGTGGAATTTATATGCTCGGCAACCAGCCGAACACGGTCATTTCGGGTAATGTAATTCACAATGTAAGTGCAGACCCCGAGGAGGGCGGCTACGGCGGCTGGGGAATTTATCTTGATGAGGGCTCGTCGTATATGCTTGTTGAAAAAAATCTTGTTTACTCCTGCGGCAGTGACTCTTATCATCTCCATTACGGCTCATACAATACTTTAAGGAACAATATTTTTGCCCTCAGCGGAGAATCCCAACTTAGAATCGTTACCGCACCGACTCGTTGCACACCCGATGACGGCGGACAAAAAACCGTTGACCTTTACAACAATATTATTCTCACGGATCAAAAGACCTGTGTCTTATCCTATATGCATAACACTTCCACAATGGACGAACGCAACAATACATATTGGGTTCTTTCGTTTGGAGGAAAACTTTATGCAAGCAAAGAAACAAATATAAATCGTTCATTAAGTATTAAAACGGCAATCAGAAAAGGATTTATACATTCGCCCATAATAGCCGACCCGATGTTCAGAGATGCCGCAAGCTTTGATTTTGAACTCAGTCCCGATTCTCCGGCGATCGCCGCAGGCTTCGAGCCTTGGGATTACTCAAACGCAGGTACTCTTTCGGAAACAACGATAGGTCTTTCGGCCGAGGGCGGCAACACCGCCTACAATGCAAATTCAGCGCACGTTCCGATGACTCCTGCAAAGGAGCAAAAACGCTTCCTTGCCGAAATAATCAACGCAATTTATTTCTTCTTTAAAAGCCTTTTCGGCTCGATTTGCTGAGATAAGTTTATTAAAATCCGCAAGAACTTATTTTGTTCCTGCGGATTTTTTCTCAAATGATTTATTAAAGAAACTATAACCGCAATTCAAATATTTTCAATTCAATATTTGCAGAATATTTTTATAGCCCCTTGACATATGCCTATGAGAAGAATATACTTATCTTAGTTAGCGTATGCTAACTGAAGGAGGCTATGTTATGAAAAAGAATGTTTTCAGAGTAATTCTTGCAGTTGTTCTTGTTGCAACGGTTGTAGTTTTCACCGTGAGTGTAGGCGCAGTTACAGCCGCTCACTATAAAAGAGGAACATATGAGGGCAGCGGCCGAGGAAAGTTCAGCGACGTTGTCCTCTCGGTCAAAATAAGGCGCGATAAAATTACAGCCATTGACGTTATATCTCAAAATGAAACTCCGAATTACTGGAAGCGGGCAGTCGCAGTGATTGACAGAATAATTGAATCAAACAACACCGCCGTGGACGGCGTTACGGGGGCAACCAAAAGCAGTAACGCAATCAAAGCCGCCGTTGATAACGCCTTGAAGCAGGCAACCGTCTATGGGGACGTTTCATTTTTAACACCGGAATTTATAAAGAATATAACGGATATCTTTATTCGGGCGCTTTCGTTTATAAAAGTTGCTTGCTCCTGATAATATAAAAACTGTCGCAATGGTAATTCACTGCGACAGTAATTTTTTATGCATCGAGCTTAGCTCGCTTTTTGTGTTCAACCAAAGGCGTTGCGTTGTTTTCCACGCATTCCTCGGTCACCTGAACGCTGACGATCGATTTATCGCTCGGAACAGCATACATAATCGGCATGAGAAGATTTTCCATAATGGAACGCAATCCTCTTGCGCCGGTTTTCTTTTCAAGGGTTTTCCTTGCTATTGCAATAAGCGCCTCGGGAGTAAAGTCAAGCTCAACTCCGTCCATAGATAGCAACGATTTATATTGTTTGACAATGGCGTTTTTCGGTTCGGTCAGAATCCTTACAAGAGCGTTTTCATCAAGCTCCTTGAGCGTTGCGATAACGGGGAGTCTGCCGACGAGCTCGGGAATTATGCCGAACTTTGTAATATCTTGCTGAACAACCTTTGCCATCGCATTTTCAACCGTAAAGGCTTCCTTATCTTTGATGTCGGCTTCAAAACCGAGAGCCGAACCGCCGATACGTTTTTCGACAATCTTTTCTATTCCGTCAAATGCGCCGCCGCAGATGAAAAGAATATTCGAGGTGTCAACCTGTATGCACTCCTGCTGAGGATGCTTTCTGCCTCCCTGCGGAGGTACATTCGCAACTGTTCCTTCAACGATTTTCAGCAATGCCTGCTGAACACCCTCGCCGCTGACATCACGGGTAATTGACGGATTCTCGGATTTTCTTGCAATCTTGTCTATTTCATCGACATAGATTATTCCGCGCTCCGCCTTTTCAATATCGAAATCGGCAGCCTGAATTAGCCTGAGAAGAATGTTTTCAACATCTTCGCCGACATAGCCTGCCTCAGTGAGCGTTGTTGCGTCCGCAATCGCAAACGGAACGTCGATTATCTTGGCGAGCGTCTGAGCAAGCATGGTCTTGCCGACGCCCGTAGGTCCGAGAAGAAGAATGTTACTCTTCTGAATCTCAACGTCGGAATCCTCCTGCTTGAAAACACGCTTATAGTGGTTATAAACGGCAACGCTGAGAGTGACCTTGGCTTCATCCTGACCGATAACGTACTCGTCAAGACCTTTTTTGATCTCCATCGGAGTCGGCAGCTTGAAGTCCTTTGCTTTTCTCTTTCTTGCTCTGCCTGCCGCCGCCTGCTCCTCTGCCATAATTGCACTGCAAAGGTCAATGCACTCGTTGCAGATATAAACTCCCGGGCCGGCGATTATTTTTTCAACCTGTCCGTCGGTCTTACCGCAAAAGGAACAGCGCACACTTTTTTCACGTCTTTCATCATCTCTTGGCATCGTTACACCCCTGATTTATCTTTTGTAAAGAACCTTATCAACAAGACCGTAATCCATGGCCTCCTGAGCTGTAAGGTAATTGTCACGCTCGGTGTCAATAGCAATCTGCTCAATGGGCTTACCTGTGTTCTCGGCAAGAATCTGATTGAGCTTTTCTCTTGTCTTAAGTATTTGATCGGCAACTATCTTAATCTCCGTTGCCTGACCCTGTGCTCCGCCGAGCGGCTGATGGATCATGATAGTGCTGTTCGGGAGGGCAATTCTCTTGCCCTTTGCGCCCGAGGAGAGCAAAAATGCGCCCATCGAAGCAGCCATACCCATGCAAATCGTCGAAACGTCGCACTTGATATACTGCATCGTGTCATAAATTGCAAAGCCTGCGGTAACAGATCCGCCGGGGCTGTTGATGTAAAGGCTGATATCCTTATCGGGATCCTGTCCTTCAAGGAAAAGCATCTGAGCAACAACAAGGCTTGCGGTTGCGTCGTTCACTTCATCGGACAGAACAATGATTCTGTCGCTGAGAAGACGAGAAAAAATATCGTAAGAGCGCTCGCCTCTGTTGGTCTGTTCGATGACATAAGGTACCAGTGCCATATTTATTCCTCCATTCGAGTTGTTTCGTTGTTTTTTTCAGCGTCATAATAGTGCAAATGAATGGCAAAGAGCCATCCATCCGCATTAATTATAATCATTTGAAAGTGAAATTATTCAGCGTCTGCCGGCTTTTCTTCCTCTTTCTTTGCTGCAGCCTTCTTTGTTGTCTTCTTCGGCTTTTCCGCTACGATAGCTTTAGCGTTTGCAACAAGGAAATCAACTGTCTTTTTGCCGACAACGTCCTTCTTAACGTCCTCAATATTAACCCACTTCTTGACCTGCTCAACGTCGAGCTGATACATATCAGCCATTTCCTTGAGCTGAGCCTCGGCCTCCTCGTCGGTTGCCTCAATCTTTTCAAGCTCGGCAATTTTTTCAACTGCAAGCTGGAGCTTAACCTGCTTAACAGCGTTGTCCCTCATGCTCTCCTTGAACTTGTCTCTGTCCATACCCATGTACTGGAGATAAGTATCAAGAGGAATGCCCTGCTGTGCAAGTCTGTTCTCGTAGTCCTTAACGTCGTCCTCAAGCTTATTGTCATACATAACCTCGGGAATCTCGCCCTCAACGAGATCAACGACTTTTTCAAGGACTGCGCTCTCGAAGTCCTTCTCAACATCTTCCTTCTTCTTATCGGAAAGCTCTGCCTTGATCTTCTTCTTAAGCTCGGCGAGTGTATCAACCTCATCGTCAACGTCCTTTGCGAAATCGTCGTCGAGAGTCGGAAGCTCCTTCATCTTGATTTCGTGAAGAACTACCTTGAATACGGCTTCCTTACCTGCAAGCTCGGGAGTATACTCGGTCGGGAAAGTAACATTTACGTCGAACTCGTCGCCGGTCTTGTGGCCGATGATCTGCTCCTCGAAGCCCGGGATAAACTGACCCGAACCGAGGGTAAGCTCATAGTTCTCGCCCTTGCCGCCGTCGAATGCTACGCCGTCAACAAAGCCCTCAAAGTCAATAACTGCAATATCGTTCTTCTTAGCCTTTCTGTCGTCAACAGTAACAACACGAGCGTTTCTCTCCTGCATGGAAGCAAGCTCTTTCTTAACGTCGTCTGCGCAAACGGAAGCGTCGCCCTTGTCTGCCTCGATTCCCTTATAATTGTCAATCGAGATTTCCGGCTTAACGGTAACCTTCATCGTCATTTCAACGCCGTCCTTGCCGATCTTTGTAACGTCAAGATCGTGAGGAGCTGCAACAGGCTCAATTCCGGCCTCTTTGATGGCATCGCCGACAACGCCGGGATATACGATATCAAGCGCATCTTCATAGAATACGCCCTCGCCGTAGAACTTTTCAATCATTTTAAGCGGAGCTTTACCCTTACGGAAACCGGGAAGCTGAATCTTGTTCTTCTGCTTGTTGTAAGCCTGAAGAATTGCCTTGTTGAAGTCCTCGCCGCTTACGCTGACTTCAAGAGTGTAGACGTTTGTTTCTGTTTTGTTAGCTGATTTTAACATTAAAAACTTCCTCCTGTGTGGTATTTGGAGCGTACATACTTCCACAAATACCTATTAACTTTTGTATTATAGCAGATGTTTTAATCTTTTTCCATACCTTTTTTAAAAAATTTTATTATTTACAGAATTATTTTCAAGTTTTTTACATTACATTATGAGCAAAAGGTCGAAAAAGGTTGTCTGTAAAGGTGATAAGCTTTACAGACAACCTTTTGATTATATGTTCTTTTCTGTCAACAAAATTTTATAAAAATTATGCCAAAACCATTGACAAATCAATTCTTTTGTACTACAATGCAGTAAACCGATGAGGAAGAGTGAGTAGATTCCGACGGACACTTCAGAGAGCTGTAGGTTGGTGCGATACAGTGTGGAAATCAGAGTTGAATGGACTTCCGAGGGCGAGCAGAAATAAAAAGTATGCGAGCCGGAGAGAGAACTCCGTTAACAATAACCGTCGTATAATGGGGTACGAGCTAAGTGGACACTTGAATGTGTCAAGCAGGGTGGCACCGCAGGAGTATATCTCTTGTCCCGGCAATGTTGTCGGGACAGGAGTTTTTTGTTTTTATGCCCCGACACGGCTCAGACAAAAATATTTTTTGAAAAGGAGAGTCAGTTATGAGCAACACAGAAAAAATTCCGTACAAAATCTACCTCGATGAAAAGGAAATGCCGAAGCAGTGGTATAACGTTCGTGCAGACATGAAGAACAAGCCGGCACCGCTTCTCAATCCCGGCACTCATCAGCCGATGGGCTTTGACGATCTTCGTCCCGTTTTCTGCGACGAGCTCATTAAGCAGGAGCTTGACAATGACACGGCTTATTTCGACATTCCCGATGAGATTCTTGATTTTTACAAAATGTACCGTCCGTCTCCTCTGGTAAGAGCCTATTGCCTTGAGAAAAAGCTTGGTACTCCTGCAAAGATTTACTATAAATTTGAGGGCAACAACACCAGCGGAAGCCATAAGCTCAACAGTGCGATTGCCCAGGCATATTACGCAAAGAAGCAGGGTCTTAAAGGCGTTACGACAGAGACAGGTGCAGGTCAGTGGGGCACGGCTCTCAGCATGGCTTGTGCATATCTCGGACTTGACTGTAAGGTATACATGGTTAAATGCTCCTATGAGCAGAAGCCGTTTCGCCGCGAGGTTATGAGAACCTACGGAGCATCGGTCACTCCCAGCCCGAGCACGGAAACAGAAGTCGGCAAGAAGATTCTTGCAGAGCACCCGGGCACAACGGGAAGCCTTGGCTGTGCTATCAGTGAGGCCGTTGAGGTTGCAACAACTCATGAGGGCTATCGCTATGTTCTCGGCAGCGTTCTCAACCAGGTTCTTCTTCATCAGTCTGTCATCGGACTTGAGTCCAAGATCGCAATGGACAAATACGGCATCAAGCCCGATATCATAATCGGCTGCGCAGGCGGCGGTTCAAACCTCGGCGGACTTATCTCTCCGTTCATGGGCGAAAAGCTCAGAGGGGAGGCCGATTATCGGTTCATCGCAGTTGAACCGGCAAGCTGTCCGAGCCTCACAAGAGGTAAGTTTGCTTACGATTTCTGCGACACCGGCATGGTTTGTCCTCTTGCAAAGATGTACACACTCGGCAGCGGTTTCATCCCGTCGGCAAACCACGCAGGCGGTCTGCGTTACCACGGCATGAGCTCGATTCTCAGCCAGCTTTACCATGACGGTCTTATGGAAGCGACAAGCGTTGAACAGACCAAGGTGTTTGAAGCGGCGGAGCAGTTCGCAAGAGTTGAGGGTATCCTCCCCGCTCCCGAAAGCAGCCACGCAATCAGAGTTGCCATTGATGAGGCTCTCAAGTGCAAGGAAACGGGCGAAGAAAAGACAATTCTCTTCGGCTTGACGGGTACGGGCTACTTCGATATGTACGCATACGAAGCATTCAACGACGGCACAATGACCGATTACGTCCCGACCGATGCCGAACTTGAAAAGGGCTTTGCAGGTCTGCCGAAAATGGACTGATTTTCTTGCGTGCAAGCCTTGACAAACCAATATAATTGATGTAATATATTCACAGCAGCAGGGGTGCTGAGAAATCGGCTGAGATCATACCCTTAACCTGATTCGGATAATACCGACGTAGGAAGCTATTGAAGTAAAATCTACGCCCGGTGGTTAATCCGCCGGGCGATTTTCTTTGATCAGGTAATGCTGTGAAAGGAGTTTTATTATGAAAAGCAAAACAATGGACAAATCAAACGAAACGACATTAAAGCTTACGGTCAGCGCAATCATGGTTGCACTTTCAACGGTGCTTTCGTTCATCAAGTTTTCCGAGCTTCCGTATGGCGGATCGGTAACACTCTTCAGCTTTGTGCCGATTCTTTTCGTAGGCTATGCTTACGGTGCAAAGTGGGGTCTCGGTGCAGGTCTTGTTCACGGAATCCTTCAGATGATTTTCGGAATCTCCGGTGCGACTGCAGGTGCAGGCTTCAAATGGTGGCAGGTTGTTCTCTGCGCACTTCTTGACTATCTTGTAGCATTCAGCGTACTCGGTCTCAGCGGTGTATTCAAGAAGTCAATCAAAAATCCGCAGGCATCATTTGCACTCGGCGCACTTTTCGCCTGCGTACTCAAGTATATTTCACACTTCTTCTCAGGCTACATTCTCTTTGGCGGCTGGGCTGAATGGTTCTTCACAGAGGGCGGCGGAATGTCCTACGGTTCAAAGATTCTTTCGGCATACAGCGGAAACGTTCTCAGCGCAGTTTATTCGGTTATTTACAACGCAACGTTCAGCATTCCCGAAACCGTTCTTTCTCTTGTAATGGTTGTTGTTCTCATCAGCATCAAGCCGATTCGCAAGGCAGCGGGAATCAAATAATCAAACATATAGCCAAACACGGAGCTGTTGCATTTGCATAGCCCCGTGTTTTTTTATCTTATCATAAACAAATACTTTTTCGCTTTCGGTATCAATGAAACCAGTTTTATAAAAATTATGCTTCCGATGAATGAAACAACCTCAAGGTAAATCAAAATCATCGGCTGCGATATTTTGGTTGCAAGAAAAGAATACGTCGTTGCTCGGAGAATTTCCATAATTATTATATGTACAAAATAAATGCCGAACGATATTTTTGAGAGGCCCTCAACAGCCGGTCTGATTCCGGCGATACGATCCGAGTATCTTCTGAATATTTCAAACAGAAAAACTGCACAAACGAAAAATCCGACAAATTCATATCTCAGAATTACATCCGGCTTTTGCGAGAACAAAAACATCTGTATCCCGACAGAAACAGCAAAAGAAAAAACAGCACCGAGCATCAATAAATATTTGTTAAGATTTTTCAACACACCCTTGCTGATCAGATATCCGACAACCACAATCAATAAATATTGCGGTAAAATCACATCTTCCTGAACAGAAAAGGTCGATGAACCTAATCCGCGAAGAATATCATTTAAGGTGGGGATAAGATAGTAATAAATCAGGGTTGCCGCCATTGGGATCATAATTATCTTCTTTGGAACCTTATTTTTTATCATTATGAGGAACGGCAGGAAAAGATAAATGCATAAAATCATCGGGATATACCACATGCTGTGGAAAGTAGTTTGATTGACAAAAAACATAGTTTCAAGCAATCCGAGAATTGACATAAATATACTTTCGGTGCGGAAATGTCCTTCCATGATATAAATTACCCAGTACATAATAAACATCCAAATCTCGGAAGTAATAAGCAGACTCAGCAAATTATGCTTGTAGAACTTTTTAATATCTTCGGCATTATTGATTTCTTTATTAAAAAGCAATGCACCGGAAATCATAAGAAACAGCGGAACACCTATGCGACTGAAAACGTAAACAACAGTTTTAAATAAAGTTGACCCTAACGGAATGCTAAAAAATTCCGCTGATTGACCCTCATAGACATGGTATGCTCGATTGACTGCATGATTTAACGTTATAGAAATTATCGCAACGCATCTTGCCACATCAAGCCAGAAAATTCGAGAATTGGAAATCTTTTTATTCATATATTTATCCCCTTTGCTTAAATATACGTTATTTCTTTCCTTTAACCTTATCCCAATATGCCTTTGCTGCCTGCTCCATTTTGTTGTCGCCGAATTCATAATACTTCGCATTTTTTATGGCATCCGGCAGATACTGCTGAGATATCCAATGATTTTCATATGTATGAGGGTAGAGATAGAACTGACCCTTATTCGGGTTGTCCTCGCCGTCACAGTGTTTGTTTTGAAGCCGGCGTGGAATGGGACCGCTTTTACCCTTTTTAATATCACTCAGAGCGGCATCAATTCCCAGGTATGCCGAATTGGATTTCGGAGAGGTGCAGACAAGCACTACCGCATCGGCAAGCGGAATTCTTGCTTCCGGCAAGCCTACCATGAGCGCAGCATCAACGGCAGCTTTTACAATCGGAATTATCATCGGATAAGCAAGTCCGACATCCTCACAGGCGCAAACCATAAGCCTGCGGCAAGCCGAGGGTAAATCACCTGCATCAAGCAGCCTTCCGAGATAATGCAAGGCTGCATCGGGATCGGAGCCTCGCATGGATTTCTGATAAGCGGAAACAATATCGTAGTGCTCGTCACCGTCACGGTCATACTTCATTGCACTGCGCTGAGTCAGTGAACGGGCGGTTTCCGCCGTGATGTGAATTATTCCCTTATCGTTCGGCTTTGTTGAAAGTGCGCAAAGCTCGACCGAATTTATCGCCTTTCGCACATCGCCGCCGCAAGCGGAGGAAATATGCTTTATCGCATCGGGATCTACTTCAAATTTCATTCCGCGCTTTTCTTCAAGGAATCTGAATCCGCGTTCAACGGCAGGAACGATCTCCGCAGGCGCAACCGACTTGAATTCAAAGACCGTCGAGCGGCTGAGAATGGCGTTGTAAACGTAAAAATACGGATTTTCCGTTGTTGAGGCTATAAGGGTAATTGAACCGACCTCAATATATTCAAGCAGTGTTTGCTGCTGCTTTTTGTTGAAATACTGAATCTCGTCGAGATAGAGCAAGATGCCGTTCGGAGCTTCAAAGGTGTCGAGCTGAGCGACAATGGCCTTGATATCCGCCGTTCCCGCCGTCGTTCCGTTGAGCTTGCAGAGCTTTCTGTCCGTCGCCTTTGCAATGATTGAAGCGACGGTCGTCTTGCCGACTCCCGACGGGCCGTAGAAAATCATGTTGGGCAGTTCGCCCGATTCTATTATATTTCTCAGCGGCATATTTTCGCCGATAAGGTGGCGCTGACCGACAACCTCATCAATGGTTTGCGGTCTAAGCTGTTGAGCTAAAGGTATAGACATTTTATCGCCTCCCGGTTGCATACAATTATATATTAAAATGAGTGGTTTGACAAGGACAAATTTATTGACTAATTATGTATTATGTGATATAATAACTAAAATTTTTTATATGAAAGGAGTTTGTCCACAATGGATGACCCGGGTGGGATTATACTCAAGCTGATTTTACTTTTATTACTTATTTTAGTCAACGCATTTTTTGCAATGAGTGAAATAGCGGTAATATCCCTCAACGATAACAAAATAGAAAAGATGGCTGAAGACGGCCACAAGAAAGCAAAGCAGGTTGTTAAGCTGACCGAAAATTCGAGCAAGTTTCTCTCGACAATTCAGATCGGAGTCACTCTCGCCGGATTTCTTACCTCGGCAAGTGCTTCGCAGACCTTTGCAGATATGATAGTCAAAGCTCTTAAGGGCACAGCGTTTTACAATGCCCTCGGCGCAAGCGTAGTCAGCGGACTTTCGATCGTCATTATCACGATCATCATGTCTTATTTTTCGCTTGTTCTCGGCGAGCTTGCTCCAAAGAAAATAGCAATGCAGTCTCCCGAAAAGATCTCCTTCAAGGTTGTCGGAATTTTGCTTTTCTTCTCCAAGGCCTTTTCACCGTTTGTTAAAGTGCTGTCCGTCTCAACCAATGCGGTCGTTCGACTTCTCGGCTACAATCCTCATGCAGATGAAGAGCCTCTTACCGAAGAAGAAATTCGAATGATGGTCGACGTCGGCGGCGAAAAAGGTGTTATCGAAGACGTTCAAAAAGAAATGATAAATAACATTTTCGAATTTGACGATCTTGATGCAGGCGATATTATGACCCACAGAACCGATATGACGGCGGTTGACGTAAACGATCCGATAATGGACGTTGTCAAAACTGCAATTGAATCCGGATATTCGAGAATCCCCGTTTTCGATGACGACCCGGATAATATAATCGGTATCATCTATGTTAAGGACTTGCTCAGATATATAGGAACGGATCTTCCGAAACACACCATGAGAAAAATCATGCGTACTCCGATGTACGTTCCGGAATCCAAGAGCTGCGGTGACCTTTTCAAGGAAATGACAAGTCAGCATACGCAAATGGCTGTTGTTGTTGACGAATACGGCGGAACGGCAGGACTCGTCACCCTTGAGGATATCATTGAAGCAATCGTCGGAAACATTCAGGATGAATATGACGATGAAGAAGAGGAAATCTCAAAGATAAACGAAACAACCTTCACTATTGACGGGTTGACAGATATAGACGAACTTGACGAAATAATCGGCAAGGATCTCCCTGAGGGCGATTATGACACAATCGCGGGTTACATCATAAGCCGACTCGGCTATCTCCCGAAGCAGGGCGAGCACAGCGAGGTCATGTTTGAAAACATAAGATTTACCGTGCTTGAGGTCGAAAACCGACGTATTGAAAAGGTCAAGGTTGAAATTCTTCCGCTCCCCGACGAGGACGATGAAGAGGAAGAGGACTCGGACAAAAAGAATAAAAACAAGGAAAAAGAATAATTTCAATGCCGCATCCAAATGGGTGCGGCTGTTTTTTGAAAAAATTTTTGTAAATTATTAACGAGATAAATATATGAAAAACGGAGATAAAATGAGAATAAGAGAGTTCGCGAATGATAAATTAAAAAATTGAGAAAAAGTTCTTGACTTAGTAAAACGGTTGTGTTAATATATTCGAGCAGTAAAAATTTATTTGGAGGTAAGTTTATGTCAACTTATATGCCTAAGTCGGGCGACATCGTCCGCAAGTGGTATGTGCTTGACGCAGCGGGAAAGCCGCTCGGCCGTGTTGCGGCTGAAGCAGCCGTACTTCTCCGCGGTAAGCATAAGCCCCAGTTCGCTCCTCATACAGATTGCGGCGATCATGTTATCATAATCAACGCTGAGAAGGTTGTCCTTACAGGCAACAAGCTCGATCAGAAAATGTACTATCATCACACCGGTTACATCGGCAACATGAAGAAGGTTAAGTACAGCACTCTTATGCGTACAAAGCCGACTTTCGTTGTTGAAAAGGCTGTTAAGGGAATGATCCCCGACACAACAATCGGTCGTGAAGCACTCACAAGACTTCGTGTATATGCAGGCGCAGAGCACAAGCACGCTGCACAGAAGCCCGAAGAGTGGGCATTTTAATGAAGGGAGGCAACAATAATGTACGATTCTAATCCATATTTCTACGGCACAGGCCGCAGAAAGAAATCAGTAGCTCGTGTTCGTGTTTACGCAGGTACGGGCAAGGTAACCATCAACGACAGAGACATTGATGATTATTTCGGACTTGAGACACTCAAGCTTATCGTTCGTCAGCCTCTCGAGCTTACAGGCACAACCGAGAAGTTCGATATCGTTTGCCGTGTTAACGGCGGCGGCGTAACAGGTCAGGCCGGTGCTATCCGTCACGGTCTTTCAAGAGCTCTTCTTCAGTATGACGAGTCACTTCGTTCAGTTCTCAAGAAGGCAGGATTCCTCACTCGTGACCCGAGAATGAAGGAAAGAAAGAAGTACGGTCTCAAAGGCGCTCGTCGTGCACCGCAGTTCAGCAAGAGATAAAAATTTATCTTGTTATATCAACCCCGGAAGATTCCTCTTTCGGGGTTTTGTTTATAACTGCGGTGTCCTCGCAGCACAGCTGCTGCGGTCGCAGACTAAAAACAGTCCGCAGGACTGTTTTCTTAACGCTGCGACAGTTCAGCAAGAGATAAAATTTCAAAATTTTTCAAAGTTCGGAAGATATGCTTTCGGACTTTGTTTTTTACTGCCGCGACAGTTCTCAAAGAGATAAAAAACGCATATTTTCAAGGCTTCGGAGTTTTTCTCCGAGGCCTTTTTCTATACTCCTGAAAGCAAGTAAAAGCAGCTCATAGTGGACCAATTTTTACATAAAAAAAGAAGCCGGCAATCGCCGGCTTCAAAACAAATTATAATAATTTCATTTTTAAAGGTCTTCATACCCGTTCATAAACAGGTATACTCTGCTGTGATTTATATTATTATCTTATCATTTTTCCTCAAGCACTTCGCTTACGGGAACGGTAACCTTTCTGTCATAGCATGAGAAGATATCATCAACGAATTTCTTCTCGGGCTTCTTTGTAATTAAGCTGACAACAGGAACGATAACAAGCGAAGCAAGCATTGCAAATGCGCCGCAGTTAACGGGGCTTTGAATAATTGTCGGGAAATGAGAGCCAAAGAGCATATTGGCAATCATGATGCCCGAACCCCAGATAAAGCTGACTGCACAGGCGCTTTTTGTAACCCTTTTCCAATACAGGCTGTACAGGAACGGCGCAAGGAACGAGCCTGCGAGTGCGCCCCAAGAAAGTCCCATGAGCTGAGCAATGAAAGTTATCTTATTTTTATATTGAATTACGGCAATAATCGCGGAAATGATAATGAAAACAAGAATAAAAGCACGAATTATAATAAGCGTCTTTTTCTCGTCTTTTTTCTTTGAGAGCGGAACGATAAAGTCAAGCGTCAGCGTTGAGCTTGAGGTAAGAACAAGCGACGAAAGCGTTGACATCGAAGCGGAAAGAACAAGAATAAGCGTAATTCCGATAATAAGCGGTGAAAGATTTGAAAGCATTGTCGGAATAATTTCATCATAGCCCTTTGAAGCAACATCAACATTGAATATCCTTCCGAATCCGCCGAGGAAATAGCAGCCGCCGGCAACAATGATTGCAAACAGGGTTGAAATAATCGTACCTGTGTGAATCGACTGTTCACTCTTGATCGAGTAGAACTTTTGAACCATCTGAGGCAGACCCCATGTGCCGAGTGAAGTCAGAAGGATAACGCCTGCAAGACCTGCAGGATCGGGACCGAAGAAAGATGCAAACACACCGGGAACGGATGAAGCTGCAGGGTCGCTGACCTCGGCAAGCGCGGCAAGAGAGCCGCTGAAACCGCCATGAATTTTGAGCACGGAATAAATAATTGCAACTATTCCGACGAGCATAACGATACCCTGAATAAAATCGTTGATTGCCGTTGCCATATATCCACCGGCGATAACATAAACCGCCGTCAGAAGCGCCATAACGGCAATACATACGGTGTAATCAACATTGAACGCCATCTCAAACAAACGTGAAAGTCCGTTGTAAAGCGAAGCGGTGTATGGGATAAGGAAAACAAAGATTATCAGCGAGGTTGCGAGCTTGAGAGCGTTGCTGTCGAAGCGTGAACCGAAGAACTGCGGCATGGTTGCCGAGTTGAGATGCTGAGTCATAACTCTTGTTCTTCTGCCGAGTATTACCCAAGCGAGAAGCGAACCGATGAATGCGTTGCCAAGACCGATCCATGTTGAAGCAATGCCGAATTTCCAGCCGAACTGTCCGGCATAGCCGACGAAGATAACCGCCGAGAAATACGAGGTGCCGTAAGCGAAGGCGGTCAACCACGGGCCGACGCTTCTGCCGCCGAGGACAAAGCCGTTAACGTCTGTTGCACTTTTTCGGCAGTAGATGCCGACGCCGATCATAACAGCGAAAAATACAACAAGTAAGATAATTTTAATTGCCATAAAATAACCTCCTCAAAAAATAAACGGTCCTGACCGCAACTGATCAAGACCGTCTGTTTTCAAACGAATTTATCGCTTTGAAAGGCTGAACAGACAGTCACAAATATAGTAATAATAGTAAGGGTTATGCGTCATAACTGCCTCTCCTTTCAAATGATGAGCCTATTATATACCACAAAGTCAGACTTGTCAACACTTTAAAGCGCTAAAATATAAAATTTTTCATTTTTCGATAATTTTTTTCATTGCAATAAGCAGAATATACACCGAAACAGCCATCTTTCGCTTGCAAAGCGTAAAAAACAGCCTCCAATGAGCAGGGAGATAGTGCATATCGAGCTTTTGGTATGCATTTATGTATCTCGGCGTCGAAAGATATTTCTTGATATTTTTAATTCTCACCGTGTGTCCGCCGGGATTCAACATTTCGGTCAAGCCGAGACCTATCATGCTGAAGCAAATTCGGTTTCCCAGTGCCGACGAAAAATCCTCGGGTAAATTATTGTCTTTTATATAGCCCTCCATTCGGTCATAAAGCTCATTCCACTGTGAGAAAAGCCCGGCCTTATAACTCCTCGTCAGAGAGACATCATTATCCTTACGATAATGATTAAACGGACGGTTGATAAATGCCGCACGGCGAACAAAGCCGAAGCATTGCAAATTGAAAAGAGCGTCCTCGGTACCTATCAGTTTTGTATCAACAAATTCAAGACCGTTTTGCTTAATAATATCGGCTCTGTAAAGCTTGCCCCATGCCGTCACGAGTGAATCCGCGTTGCTCGGGTCGCCTGTCTCCTCTCCGTAAAGTCCTGCCATTCGTCTGTGCAGATCCCAGCATCCGCTTTCATCAAATATTTTGTCTGAAGCAAATATTTTCTTCTCGTCCGAACGGTCGGGAAATTCTCGAACATATCCCCACATAACAACATCGGCGTTGTTTTTCTCCGCCATTCCGACCGCCGTTTCAACTGTTTCGGGTTCAATCCAATCGTCGCCGTCAAGGAAAATTATGTATTTTCCGGTTGCCGATCTGATTCCCGTGTTTCTCGCACCCGAAAGCCCCTGGTTTTCCTGAGAAATCAGATTTATTCTCCTGTCCTTTTCGGCATAAGACAAAATAACGGCGGCACTCCTGTCGGGAGTACCGTCGTCAACGCATATTATTTCAAGGTCGGCATAGGTCTGACCGAGTACGCTTTCAAGGCACTTCGGCAGATATTTTTCAACGTTATAAACGGGAATAATTATGCTGACTTTTTCCATGATTTATGATTCCTTTTTCTTAAAAATAAGGAGCTTGCTGAAGAAATAATTGATTATAACAACGAGCACACTGGCAATGATTTTTGCAAGCATTCCCTTTGTTCCGAAAAGCTCCTGATCCATACCGAGCTTCATAAGCCCCGGAACGCCGAACCATTCGATACAGCCCGTTGCAAGCCTTGCGGCGATGAATGAGCCAAGCTCTTTAATCACAATACTGCCTTTCCAGCTTTTGCTGTCGAATACCCAAAGCTTGTTGGTGACGAAAGCAAAGAGAACTGCCGCGATCCACGAAAGAACATTTGCTATCGAAGCTTGAAGGATATCGTTGTTTTCAATAAACTTGCCTACAATTCTGTCAAACAGTGCATAGCTTGCCCATGAAACAACGGTGGTCAGCACGCCGAAAACAAGGTACATAAAAACCTCACGGTTGAGCACCTTGCGGCAAATGCTTACTACCTTCTCATTCTTGATATGTTTTGCGATAAAATTATTTATACTGTCAAAGAATTTATCCATACATTACACCTTTATTTCAACATTCATTCCGAGAAGGTCCTTGTATTTCTCAGTTATCGGCTTAATGAAGTTTTCAACAAACTCCTCGGTCTGCTGAGGTGCTCTGCCGACGTAAAGCTCGGGCTTCATAATAGCCTTGAGCTGTTCGAGTGTAACGCCGAAGGCAGGGTCGTTTGCGATTCTTTCAAGAAGATCGTTTTCGCCGCCGTCCTGCTTTACTATTTTTCCTGCCGCCATGGAGTGAACACGGATTTTTTCGTGAAGCTCCTGACGGTCGCCGCCGCGCTTAACGGCTTCCATCATAATGTTTTCCGTTGCCATAAACGGAAGCTCCGCCATGAGATGCTTTTCGATCATCTTTGGATAAACAACAAGACCGTCGGTTACGTTGATATAAATCTCGAGAATGGCATCGGTTGCAAGGAAAGCCTCGGCAATGCTGATTCTCTTGTTTGCGGAATCGTCAAGTGTGCGCTCAAACCACTGAGTCGCCGCCGTTATAGTCGGGTTCATAACATCAGCCATGACGTAACGTGCAAGTGAAGAAATTCTTTCACTTCTCATCGGGTTGCGCTTGTATGCCATCGCCGAAGAACCGATCTGATTTTTCTCAAAAGGCTCCTCAACCTCTTTAAGATGCTGAAGAAGTCGGAGGTCGTTTGTGAATTTTGCCGCCGACTGGGCAATGTTTGAAAGAGCGAAAAGCACCTGAGTGTCCACTTTTCTTGAATAAGTTTGTCCCGAAACCGGATAAAAATCCTTAAATCCCATTTTATCTGCGATTTTTCTGTCAAGAGCCTTTACCTTGTCGGTATCGCCCTCAAAAAGATCCATGAAGCTCGCCTGAGTGCCTGTTGTGCCCTTTGAGCCGAGCAGCTTCATCTGAGAGATTTGGAATTCAAGCTGTTCGTAGTCAAGCAGAAGATCATTGAGCCAAAGAGACGCTCTTTTGCCGAGCGTTGTCGGCTGAGCCGGCTGAAAATGAGTGAAGCCGAGACACGGAAGATCTTTATATTCCAGCGCAAATTTCGAAAGCTTGTCCATAAGATTAACGAGCTTCTTGCGGATAAGCTTCATCGCTTCGGTCATAGTAATGATATCGGTGTTGTCACCTACATAGCAGGAGGTTGCACCGAGGTGGATAATTCCCTTTGCCTTAGGGCACTGAACGCCGTAAGCATAGACATGGGACATAACGTCGTGTCGGACGAGCTTTTCTCTCTCGGTCGCAACGTCATAGTTGATGTCCTCGGCATGAGCCTTCAACTCATCAATCTGCTCTTGAGTTATATTCAGTCCAAGCTCCATTTCGCTCTCTGCAAGTGCGATCCACAGTCTGCGCCATGTTTTGAACTTGAAATCGGGTGAAAAGAGATACTGCATCTCCTTGCTTGCGTAACGTGAATTAAGCGGGGTCTCGTAAGTGTTTTTCATAATATAATCCTCGATTCAACAATATAGGGTAATTATAATACCTTTAAACCAAAGTGTCAAGCAAGGAAATCACTCTTGACATAACTGTTACACTCGGGCTATAATGGATGAAAAGGAAGTGTTTGTAATGTCTGAAAGAAGTGAAAAGGCTGTTGAGCTTTTCAAAAGCGGCTACAATTGCTCTCAAGCGGTTTTTGCCGCATATGCCGACCTGTTCGGCTTTGATGAGGATACTGCGCTGAAGGTGTCGGCAGGTCTCGGCGGCGGAGTGGGTCGCTCCCGTGAGGTTTGCGGAACGGTTTCTGCGGCGGCAATGCTCATCGGCATGAAATACGGCGCAACGGACGGCGATGACACGGAGAGCAAAAAGCTCTGCTACTATAAGGTTCAGGAGTTTATCGCAGAATTCAAAAAGGTTAACCCCTCAATCGTTTGCCGTGAGCTTCTCGGACTTTCAAAGGGTGAAAACTCTCAGCCGAAACCCGATGAACGCAACGAACACTATTACAAAAAACGCCCCTGCGTTCAGCTTGTTGAAGACAGCGCACTGGCTTTGGAAAAGATATTGTTTTAAGGAGATGTTTTAAATGGGATGCAGCGGAGATTGCTCAAGCTGTTCTTCAAGCTGTGAAAAAAAGGATCTTCATGTTCCTTGCAATGAATACAGCGACGTAAAAAAGGTTATCGGAGTTGTCAGCGGCAAGGGCGGAGTAGGAAAATCGCTTGTTACCTCGATGCTCACAACGGCAATGCAGGTCAAGGGCAACGCCTGCGGAATTCTTGATGCGGACATAACGGGTCCGTCGATTCCTAAGGCATTCGGTCTGAAAGGACCTGCAATGCAGAATGAAATGGGACTTATTCCGGCAAAGACAAAGACAGGAATCGAGGTCATGTCAATCAACCTGCTTCTTGATAAAGAGGATCAGCCGGTCGTTTGGAGAGGACCTGTTATCTCGGGCGTTATCCAGCAGTTCTGGAGCGAGGTCTTTTGGGGTGATGTTGATTATATGTTCGTCGATATGCCTCCGGGAACGGGAGATGTTGCGCTGACGGTGTTCCAGTCACTTCCCGTTGACGGAATCGTTATCGTTACAACGCCGCAGGATCTTGTTACAATGATTGTTAAGAAAGCCGTCAACATGGCTAATATGATGAATATTCCGATTCTCGGAATCGTTGAGAATATGAGCTACCTCGAGTGCCCCGACTGCGGAAAGAAGATTTCCGTTTTCGGCGAGAGCAAGCTGGATGAGGTCGCCAAGGAGCTGAACATCCCCGTACTTGCAAAGCTTCCGATTAAGAGCGAAATTGCTTCCCTGGTCGATAAGGGTGCAGTTGAGCTTGCCGAAATCAAAGAGCTTTATGATGCGGCGGATAAGATTAAGGAAATGCTGAAATAAAAATCGGAGCTGTCGTTTTGCGGCAGCTCTTTTGCTTAACCGGCACAAATAACCCCGACACTCAATTGAATGTCGGGGATAAATTATATGTGCGGTTTATGCGGGTTTTGCCTCGCCGAAGCCTCTCGGCCCGAACAGGTAATAAAGCAATTCGCTTGTTGTTTTGCAAGCAAAGAGAAGAAACTCGTCCTTGGTTGTATCTTTCTTTTCATAGACACCAATCTCAACAAGAGCGTTGTAAAGCTCCTCCTCAGCGGCCTCCTCCTCGCCCTCAACAACTATCGTTGTGGCAAGTATCGCCTTTGCGTCGGCAAGTGCATTTGTGAGTCTCTCCGCCTCCTCGGGGGTGAGCGTTGAAAGGTCAACCTTTTCCGCCTCGGCAATGTATTTTTTAAGGTCTCTGGTGTTTCTGTGTCCGTTGAACTGAGGATATTCAACCGTTGTGAAAACGTCCATATCCTTAACGAGCAGCAGCTCCACGGCAAGCGAAATTACAACATCGTTTCTCGCAAGCTTCTCGTGATCCTGATTGCCGAAAAACCATGTCGTGTACGGGAATGCACACGTTGAAGCGTCAACCTGGCCGTCCGGCGACATAAAGTTTGTGCCCTGATACTCTTTTTGTGTGTAACCCTTCGGGAACTTTTCGTTGACCTTGCTGAACGTTGCGCCGAGTGAGGTTGATGCGGAATGAATTATCTTGTCCGAATTTGAATCGGAATCAATAAGGCTGTAAAGCTCAAGTCCGTAGCCGCTGATGTCATATATTTTAACTCCGTTTGCGGCATAGTTTTTGAGGTTCTTTATATAATTGACCTGTGCATTGTGGAACCTTTCAACGTCGTTAGCAAACTTTGTTCCTTTAACAAGATACTTTGCGGCAAGCTCGTCATACATTGACGACGGGACAAGACCCCACATTGTTGTAACTCTTGCGAGAGCCGAGTCGGCAAGACCCGACGCTACTCCGTCAATAAATCCGATTACAACATTTTTCGGTAAAACTCTGATGGCAATATTGATCAGCCAACCTGTGTAGGAATCCACGCCGCAGAGCTTTGTGAACATATTTCTGTAAAGCCCTTCGTCGCTGTAATCAAGCTGACCGAGCATGATTTTGCCGACAATTTCAGAGCCGTCTGCGGCAGGAACGACAAGGACGATCTTATTGATATCCTCACCCTGCGGATGCTCGCCGACATATGCAACGGAAACCGCACCGCCGAGGCTGATCGGGAGAAGGTTGACCTTGTCCTTGCCTGTATCCTTCTTTGCTTTTTCAATGAGCTTTTCAAGATTATCGACAATCTCATACATATCGCCGAATGAATTGTATGCGAAATAATAGAGATTCTCCTCGCCGACTACGTCGGTATAGCCCTTAATCGGAACATGGTCGTAAATCGTTTCTTTTTCTTCCTCCGTGCACTCGGCAACAGAACGATTGCCGTAATTCTCAACACGGAAATCATTCTTCGAAGTGCCGTCCTCGTTATATGCGATATATTCCAGTGCATCGTAAACGGCATTATAGGCTGTTTTTGAAAGGCCGCAGTCCTTCTGAGTTATAAGAGAAAGAATAATCGGAACGACAAGCTTGATAACAAGCTCGGGAACGTAGAAATAAAGAGGCCAACCGGTAATTTTTTTGCCGTCGGGATCTACAGCATCGTTGCCTTCCCCGTCAAGCATAAAGGTCTTTGCCTGACCGATTCCGTGAATAAGGATCGTCGGATAAACCTCGTCCTTTTCAAGCTCATCAACGTGCTTGCTGTTGAGCAATACATCAGTTGCGCTCTCAACGCTGCTGACTTGAGTTATGATATCCCCGTCAACAGCAACTGCGGTAACCGCACAGGATGAGACAGAAATGACAATGGTCAGAATGATCGAAATAATCTTTTTCTCTAAGCTATGCATAAAAATTTACCTCACTGTTAAATTTGTAAGCGCTATATTATCTTCGGCTGTAAAAATGAATCCGCAGGTTGCGGTTTCTCCGGCAGCGATCTCCTCCCCGCCGAGGGTTATGCTCTGTTCCTCAACAAAGGAATTGCAATCCCAGCTTTTGGTCAGTGAAATAATTTCTTTATCAAAAGCGACATCCGCTTTCCAAGAATCCGAGTCTGTGTCCGAGTCGTTGCGCACGGTCAGGTTGACCTGATAGGAATGGGTTCCGTCATTGTTGTCCCATTCGTTGACTATCTGCACCGTTGAGGTGAAGCTGCCGCCTTTAACGGTTCTCTTGCTCCTGTACGAGCCGTTAAGCAGCATCTCTTTCTCCTCATCATACGGTATTGACGAAATATCGCCGATCGAATATCTGAGTATCAGAAGCGCATCAAGCGAATTGACATCACCGTCAAGATTTACGTCGGAATTCTTAATCTGATTGGAGAAAAGGTTCTCTTGATTTACCAGGTATTTTATAACGAGCGTTGCATCGGCAGGATCGATCTTTCCGTCTCCGTTTACATCACCCACGGCGCAATTGGCATATGACTCGTTTGTAACTCTTGTTGTAAAATGAATAATTACGGCAAGAGCCGAGAACAGAACTGCCAATGACAACAAAATTATTATTATTTTCTTAGTGTTAAGTTTTTTCTTCTTTCGCTTTTTGACTACAGGTGTGTTTACAGGGTCCATAATCATCCTCTTTTTTCATTTTTCTCCATTATATCAAACATAGAAATTTATTTCAACAATTTTAAAAAATATAACGTATTTTTTATGAATAAAAGCAATGTTATGTCTAAATAAACCTTGTGCCGTGTATCCGAAACGGCTCCATGGACGACTGAAGCGGATTGAACCTGATGCAAAGGGTTAATACCCGTTGCTATGAACAATTCTATTCGGCTAAATACGTCAGTTGCACAGTTTTTGTTTTTGAAAATCTTAAATAAAAATGTAAGTGATAAAACTTGACTACCGACCGATAATATATTAAAATATAATAATCAATAAATATACAAAAGTGGCTCGAATTTTTGCAAAATCGACACATCTCATGCGGGACTTTGCAAGAACTCGAACCACAGAATAATGAAAGGTGATACTATGTCAAAAAGAGAAAATCTCAGAAACGTTGCCATCATTGCTCACGTTGACCACGGCAAGACGACATTGGTTGACGAGCTTCTGAAGCAAAGCGGAACGTTCCGTGAGAACGAGCAGGTTCAGGAAAGAGTCATGGACTCAAACGACCTTGAACGGGAGCGTGGAATTACAATTCTTTCAAAGAATACGGCAGTTCACTACAAGAACACAAAGATAAACATCGTCGATACTCCGGGTCATGCCGATTTCGGCGGCGAGGTTGAACGAATTCTTACTATGGTTGACGGAGTTCTTCTCCTCGTTGATGCTTTTGAGGGCTGTATGCCGCAGACAAGATTCGTTCTTAAAAAGGCGCTCAATCTCAAGAAAAAAGTTCTTGTTGTCGTCAATAAAATTGACCGTCCCGGTGCAAGGCCCTCCGAGGTTATCGACGAAGTGCTTGACCTCTTTATCGAGCTCGGCGCAGATGAAGATCAGATTGAATTCCCCGTTGTTTACGCTTCGGCAAAGGACGGCTATTCATCGCTTGATCCTGACGTTCGTGAGGGCGATATGAGACCGCTTCTTGACGCTATTCTTGAGCATATCAGCGCTCCCGACGGTGATATTGACGGCCCGCTTCAGATTCTTTTCTCCAGCCTCGATTATGATGATTATATCGGCAGAATCGGCGTCGGCAGAGTTGAAAGAGGAAAGATTCTCCGTGGAGAAAATGTTGTTCTCTGCAAACAGGACGGCAAACAGGAAAACGTTAAAATTTCTCGTCTTTACCAGTTTGAGGGCCTTAAAAGAGTTGAGGTCGACAGCGCAATGATGGGTGATATCGTTTGCGTTTCGGGCATTGCAGATCTCAATATCGGTGAAACGGCTTGTGACCCCGAATGTATTGAGCCGCTGCCGTTCGTTAAAATCGACGAGCCGACAATTTCAATGAACTTTATCGTTAATGACAGCCCCTTCGCAGGACGTGAGGGCAAGTTTGTCACATCAAGAAATCTTCGTGACCGCCTTTTCAAAGAGGTTGAAACGAACGTTAGCATGAGGGTCGAGGAGACGGATTCAACCGATACATTCAAAGTTTCGGGCAGAGGTGAGCTTCACCTTTCAATTCTTATCGAAACAATGCGCCGTCAGGGCTACGAATTCCAGGTTTCACGCCCCGAGGTTATCTATAAAACAATCAACGGCCAGCTTTGCGAACCGATTGAGCTTCTCATCATTGAGGTTCCCGAACAGTATGTCGGCTCCGTTATCGAAAAACTCGGCTCACGTAAGGGCGAGCTTGAGAACATGGGCTCAAGGAACGGCGGAGCAACTCACCTTGAATTCAAGATCCCCGCAAGAGGCCTTATCGGCTACCGTTCGGAGTTCATGACCGACACCAACGGCAACGGCATTATGAATCAGCTCTTTGCGGGATACGAGCCGTACAAGGGTGATATTCAAACCAGAGAACGCGGCTCGATCGTCGTTCATGAAACAGGCACCAGCACGGGCTACGGCCTTTTCAACACTCAGGACAGAGGCCGTTTGTTTATCGGTCCGGGCGTTGAGGTCTATGAAGGCATGATTGTCGGTGAATGTTCGAGAAACGAGGATATCGTTTGCAATGTTTGTAAGAAAAAGCAGATGACGAATACCCGTGCCGCCGGAAGCGACGATGCGCTTCGCCTTGTTCCCCATTCGACGCTCAGCCTTGAGCAGTCAATGGAATTCATCAAGGATGATGAGCTTCTTGAGGTTACTCCCGAATCGCTCAGACTTCGTAAGCGTGTTCTTTCAAAGGAACAGCGCATGAAGCAGATGTTCAGAAAGAAATAATCGGATATTGCTACAGCAAAGCGACTATTTGAGAATATCTTTGTTAAATAATATTTATCCCATCAGCCTCCCCTGATTGTTAGGGGAGGTGGCTTCGGCGGATTGCGCCGAAGTCGGAGGGGTTAAATAAGTTAACCGTTATTTCAAATTTCCACCACCGCAAGCGATCCCCCTTTTTCGCTGCGTCTAGCTCACGCCACGGCTCTGACAGTCCGCCGGACTGTCCATTTACTGCCGTGTCGACACTTCGCTGCCCCAACAATCAGGGGAGACTCCTCGTTAAGTTCAATGACATTCTTCTCAAACGGTGATACTATGACAGACGAAAAAATTGCAAACAGAACAGCGGTTGCGCTCGGCAATTTCGACGGTATGCACGTCGGTCATATGGCTGTGCTTGAAGGCGCAAAAAGCTTTCAAAAGGACGGACTCGTCCCCGTCGCCGTGCTCTTTGACGAGCACAGCATGAAGGCGATAACCGGAATTGCACCGCCGATGCTGATGACTGTCGGTGAACGCAATGAATATATAATCAAAAAGGGTCTTAAACTCGAAACGATTATATTTAATGAAATAAAAAATCTTTCTCCCGAGGATTTTGTTGAAAAAATTCTTGTAGAAAAGCTCCGCGCAGGGGCGGTCTGCTGCGGCTACAATTACCGCTTCGGCAAGGATGCAGCAGGCTCGGCTGAGACAATGCGCAAAATCTGCGACAGGCTCGGCATCAAGTGCAAAATTGCAGGTGAGGTTGATGTTGCAGGCCATGCTGTCAGCTCAACTCAGATTCGAAGCCTTATTGAAAACGGAGAAACAGAAAAAGCAAACGAAATGCTCGGCCACAAATTCGGTTTTTCCTCACCTGTTATTGACGGCGATAAAAGAGGCCGAAGGCTCGGCTTTCCGACGATAAACCAGGAGCTTCCGCAGGAGCTTGTGCTCCCGAGATTCGGAGTTTACCGAACCGACGTTACCGTTGGAAACAGACGTTACAAGGGTGTAACAAACATTGGCAAGCGTCCAACCGTCGGAACGGAAAAAATTCTTAGCGAAACATATATAATTGATTTTGACGAAAGTATTTACGGTGAGAGCGTCGATATCCGACTGATTAAATTCATCAGACCGGAAAGGAAATTTTCTTCCTTCGATGAACTTGCGCGCCAGATAAAAACAGATGCAAAGGAGTGCGCCGATGTATAACAATTGGAATGAGCTGAAAACAGACTGCTGCAACTGCAACAAATGTGAGCTTGGAGCTACGAGAACCAATCTTGTTTTCGGCGTCGGAAATGAAAAAGCAGAGGTTCTCTTCATCGGCGAAGGTCCGGGTGAGCAGGAGGATCTCAAGGGTGAACCTTTTGTCGGCAGGAGCGGTCAGCTTCTCGATAAATACCTTGACGCAATCGGGCTGGACAGGAGAAAGAATATTTACATCGCCAACATTGTTAAATGCAGACCTCCGCACAATCGTGATCCCAAGCCGGAGGAGCAAAGCGCTTGCATCTCTTGGCTTAGAGAGCAGGTCAGGCTTATGCGCCCGAAAATTATAGTTTGTGTCGGTAGAATTTCCGCTCAACGGCTTATCGGTCCCGATTTCAAGGTTACGAAGCAGCATGGCGAATTTATTGAAAAGAACGGGGTTCTCATGATGGGAACATTTCACCCCGCTGCCCTGCTTCGCAATCCGAACAATAAGCCTCAGGCGCTTGAGGATTTTCTCAAGCTGAGAGATAAAATCAATGAAGTATGCGAGCATACATACGTGAACTTGTGAGAGAGAAAATCTTATGTTACAGCAAAAACGAAATAAGAAAATGACGACATAATGGAGCTTTATCGTTCCACAATTGCACATTATGAAAGCGGAACCGGTATGCCATATTTTGAAAACATATCTAATCTATGCTAACTGCTGAACCTTACATATAAAAATTTTTTCAACGAAAAAGCCATAAATTACGGATCACTCTGTAATTTATGGCTTTTGTCTTTATTTATTTTGCAAGCTCGGTATATGCCTTTGATACGCTGCTTGCGATATGTTTTCCGAGCGAAACAAGCTCGTGATAATGGTCGAATGCAAGCGCCATACAATAGTCATTGTCGGGAACAATATAACCGACGGCATCGTTCATCAAGCCGAAGCAGAGGAGCTCGTCACTGTTAAAAATCTCCGTGGCTTTCGGATATTCATAATCCTTGCCGGAGTACGAATCGGAAGCTGTCAGCGATGTGCCGCCGTAGATAATGTCCGGGCAAATCTCGCCCGGAGCTGTAACCGCCTTGAGCGAATCACCGAACTCCATGTAACCGACCTCCGTAGAAATCTCATAACCGTTCTCCGCCTTGATGACCTCATAGTTCGCCATTTTCAGCTTGCCTGCCATGAGAATAAACGGGTTGGTAACAGGCACCCGAATCTCCTTCATTCTTATATTAAAGAACGGCTTAACTTCTGTTTCGTCAACGGGCGTCCAGCCCTCACACCAAAGCGTGTATTCGCCGCCGTTCTTTTCGGCAATCTCGGTCTCACGCTTAATTTCTTCCTCGTCATAGAGAAGCTTATTTTGCTTTATCTGCGCTTGCGTAAGATTGAGCGAAAGCGCCATTTTTGCAATCTCATGGCCGTAACGCATGGACTGCTCCCAACGGCGGTTGAAATCCTGCGAATCGTTTGTCAGTCCCCTTGCCATATAAATCCCGGCAATCGCTCCGTTAAAAAACATACAATTGAAGCCTGCTTTTGAGATAAGCTCGTCCATATAGTAAACATAGTCGCCGCTGACCTCACGTCCGCTGCTCTGTCCGTCGCTTGTCGGCAGTCCCGCAACGTCCGGATGCGCCGCAATATTTACAATTTTTGTCGCTCTTGTGCTCTTATTGAATGGAGTGAACGTCATAACCGTCATATCCGTAAGCATTGCGGAAGCCGATGAGCGGTTCTTGTTTGTGAAATAGCCCTCTCCGATATCTTTTCTTGAGATCGTCAGCTTTCCTTCTGTCATGCTATTGCACGCTTCGAGCATTGCGTCGGAAACTTTATCAAAAAGAAAATCCATATAGTGCTTATCCGTGCCCTGCTCAACCTCGCCGAGACCCGTTTTAAGCTTGAAAATATTCGGAATAAGCTTGCCAAAAAGATTCGTCCAAATTCCTTCGGTATCAATACCGCTGTGGCAATGTGTCGATGCAACATTTATCGTTGCAAAATTAAATTTTCCGTCCGATTTTTCAACAAGCCGGCGGCGAATTTCTTTAATATCGCTGTTTGTCATGCCGATACAGTCAATCGTCGCAAAAACGGAAACTCCGCGTCCGCTCGAATCGTCAACGGCGATAACACGGGCTTTCATGTCGTCGATTATGCCCTCGACCTTGTTGGTGAACCAATTTTCCGCCATTATGTATCCGCCGATATAGTATTGGTGCTCCCGCCAGTCGTCAGGAACAAGGCTGACACTGTTGTAGCCAAGCCGCCAACAGGCATTTTGCGACGGAGCAGAAAGAAAAGTGTCGTTGCCCTTATAAAAATCGTGGCTTTCGTAATCCTCCTCGGCAATAAAGTTTTTGCCGTCGGGCAGAATTGAATTTATCGCTCCGAGTGCACCGGAAATAACCGTTCCGAGCGCACCCGTTCCTATTCTCTGCCAGAAGCTCTGAGCCGCAAAAACGGAAGTAAAGTTAGCGCCGATAATCAGGGCGCAGGAAAGTAAAATTGCAATTCCTCTTTGCATGATTTTTTTCATACGATCCCCTCCTAAATCTATTTAAAGAGAGTACAACCGGATTCTTTGAACTGCCTGATTTTTTCTTCAAGCAATTCCTTCGTGCAGTCAAATTTTTCAGCAATGCAATTTATACATAAAAATTCAGTTGAGCCGCGGTTGATAAGCTTCTTTGTAAGCCCAATGTCATTTCCGCTAAGCTCCTTGCCGCATTTTTTACAGCTGCTCATTATCTGTCAACTACCTTTGCACGGTAAACAACGCAGCCGTGAGCCGGAAGATTTGCACCGACGGTATCGTTAATGGGCTTTGAAACTTCGCCGGTCCAAACGTCGGTGAGCTCAAGCGATTTGCCTGTGCAAAAGCCGAGACCGACTGCGTCAAGGGTGAAGCATTCGTAATGCTCGTCATCTGTGAAGTTAAAGAATCCGATTGCAATGTCACCGTTTTCAAGGTGTCTGACAATAACGGGCATATGTTCCGGATACCAGCTGTAAATCGGTTCGTCGCCTTTTCTCTCATTGTTCACATTTCTGTTTCCGTTAACGAAATACGGCTGTCTGTATGCCGCATCCTGGTCAATTCTGATAAGCTCCTTATTCTTGAGGATAGCCATAGCCTCCTCGTCGGCTTCTCTGAGGTCGCAGCCTATAATAAGCGGAGAGCCCATCATTGCCCAAAAAGCAAAGTGTGTTTTGTATTCCTCAGTCGTACAGCCCTTGAGCCCGACATGGCCCTTACCCTTCATTCCGACAACGAGCATATCCATATCGTTAAAGCAGCCGCAGCCGTTATACTCCGCAACCTTGTACTGTGAAAGTGCAAGCTCCTTGATCGACTCCCATGTATCAAAAATGTCGCCTGTCGAACGCCATGTGTGTGCTCCGGTTTCCTTGATCCATGTCTTTGTGTTTTCACTTCCCCACGAACATGCGGCGAAAAGAATGTCCCTGCCGCAATTGGCAAGAGCGAGACCCATTCTCTTATAGAGCACATGACCGTAGGTCGTGAACGGATGATAACAATAGTCATATTTGAGGTAATCGACTCCCCATTCGGCAAAGCATTTCGCATCAATGAATTCATGATCAAGGCTTCCGGGATAAGCGGCGCAGGTCATCGTTCCGGCACAGGAATACATGCCGAACTTCAATCCTTTTGAATGAATGTAGTCGGAAACATACTTCATTCCGTGAGGGAACTTTTCCGGATCGGGAACAATTTCATTTTTCTCGTTTCTTTCTCTGAGGCTCCAGCAGTCGTCGATGATCACATATTCATATCCGCAGTCCTTGAGTCCGCTCTCAACAATAAAATCTGCGGTTTCCATAACTACTTTTTCGTTTATGTTCTCCGCAAATGTGTTCCATGAGTTCCAGCCCATCGGTGGTCTGTTAATTACCATAATATTTAGCTCCTTTTTGTTTGGTAGAAAAATTATATCAATTATAAAAGTTGCTGTCAACCGAAAGTAAAAATTATTCGGTCACAAGAATGTCTAAATGAAGATCTGGTTTTTTAAATTTTCTTATTTTTCTATATTTGCATTAACCCGATTGCTTTATTTGATACAATAGTAAAAAACTAAAGGCTGAGGTATTTATGAAAGAATATATTATCAGGGAGACGGATGATTTTCTATCGCTTTCGACCCTTTTTCACGAGAGCGGAATGGGTGTTAATATCGAAGAACGTATGCCGGACAGAGTAATCAAGATGTGGCGCATGGATAATGCCAGGACAGGAGAACTCATGGCGGCAGTAACTCTTGAGATTCGTGACGGCGCTTATTCTTTGGGTGACATCGCCGTGCGCGATACCGTGCAGTCCAAGGGCTACGGAAGAATCATGCAGTCTATCGTTTTCGACGAAGCGAAAACGCTCGGCGTCAAAGAAATCTGGGCCTGCGCCAAGGAGCCCGAATATTATATTCACTGTGGCTGGGAAAGAATGGATTGGGAGGACTCTCCTAATATTGCCGTTTATTGCTCAACCTGCGACAAGCGCGGCACCACCTGTCATCCCCAGCTAATGAAATACACATTTAAATAATTTTTACACATTAAAGAGCTTGACCGTCTTCCGTATGTCAAGCTTTTTTAAGTAAATCAAAACCGCCGGTTGAACCGGCGGTTTGCTCCACCCCTAAAAGGGGCTTCTGATTTATAGCAATGCATTACACTCTCAGCAGCCGCTCACGTGCAATAATGTATCAAAAATACCCTTTTTTTTGGTGTCTCAAACAGAGATTCCCCTGACAGGGGAAATGTCACGGAGTGACAAAAGGGTGAC